>Ga0335085_10006770_pt1 | contig 18004 bp, 17 predicted proteins | sample Lox_Sample_45_FD_206712 | JGI IMG/M metagenome (GOLD analysis project Ga0335085, IMG submission 206712) | Soil microbial communities from Loxahatchee National Wildlife Refuge, Florida, United States - Lox_Sample_4.5 | ecosystem: Environmental > Terrestrial > Soil > Wetlands | place: USA...
GGCGGTCGATGTGGCGGCTCATGGCTGCCCCCGGTGCGCGAAGCCCTGCTCCTTCACCGCCGCCAGCAGCCGGGAGCGGCCGGCGTCGCTGACCTCGCCGTCGGCGAGGGCGTTGCCCCCCCGCACCACCCGCGCTCCGGCCAGGGCCACCAGCTGCACCGTCTTGCTCTCGCCGGGCTCGAAGCGGACCGCGGTGCCGGCGGGGATGTCCAGGCGCATTCCGTAGGCCCGGCCGCGGTCGAACTCCAGCGCGCGGTTCGTCTCGGCGAACGGGTAGTGGCTTCCCACCTGGATCGGGCGGTCGCCGCGATTGAGGACCGAGAGCCTCACCGTCTCCCGGCCGGCGTTGAGCTCGATCTCCCCGGACTGGGTGAGGATCTCGCCCGGGACGGGCTCCGCGGCCGGGGGACCGAAGGGCTCCGGCACCGGGAGGAAGCTGCCGTGGAGGGCGAGGCGGAGATCCCCGCGCTCCAGGGCGATGGGATGGTGCACGGTGACCAGCTTGGTCCCGTCGGCGAAGGTGCCCTCCACCTGAACCTCGGCGATGAGCTCCGGCACTCCGGGCAGCACCTCGGCCCGGCCGAGCATGCGCCGGCCGAGGTCCATCAGCTCGGCCACGCTCCGGCCGTCGCGGATGAGCTCGAGGATCTGGGCGGCGAGGAGCGCCGCCGCCTCCGGATGATTGAGGCGCAGGCCGCGGGCCAGCCGCTTCTGGGCGAGGAAGCCGGCCCCGTGCAGGACCAGCTTGTCGATTTCACGAGGCGTGAGATGCATCGGGCCTCCAGGGGTCATCTCCCAGCAGGGAGGGAAGAGCGGCCAGATGGCTGCGCAGCCGCGCGAGGAGCTGCTCCACCGACTCCGCCGCGAGCCGGACCACCAGCGCGCCGTCGCGCAACGGGCTGGCCGACTCGATGAGCGGCGCGCCGGGGACGAGCGGCCCGGCGTCGACCCGGGCCCGCACCTCTTCCGCCGCGCCGGCGAAGAGGGGACCGGCGAGGAGCAGGGTGGCGATGGCCTGGAACCGCCCCAGGCGCTGGTCGAGAGGTCCGTGAGCCGGATCGAGCAGCCAGGCCTCGTCGATGAGCGGGGGCACCACCAGGGCGCTCCGGCACCGGGTGAACCCCCAGCGCTCGCGGCCCGCGGAGATCACGTCCCAGAGCACGAGCGAGGCCCCGGGCTCCAGCTCGACCACGGTGCGCTGCTCGTAGCGCGCCCCGGCGAAGCAGGCGGTGGGGCTGGGGACCAGCACCAGCGCCCCGCCCTCCGCGACCCGGGCCACCGTCTCCGAGACGCAGCCCTGGGCCGACCGGAACACCCGCGTCGGTCCCTGCGAGGAGACGAAGGCGCGTGCCGCCCGCTCGACGGCGATCTCCAGCTGCACGCGGTCCCCGTCCACGAGGCCGCCCCCGAGCGTGCTGGTGAAGGCCCAGGCGGCCGTGCCGTGGTTCCTCGGGGTGAGGAGCCGGAGCGGGCTCTCGGCGTAGGCGGCCAGCACCGCCGTCCCGGTCCCGGCACGCCGGAAGGCCAGGCGTCCTCGAGCCATGGATGGCCTTCTATCGCGGATCACACGGCCAGGTGGCGGCGGACTTGCGCCCGGTCCAGCTCGGCGATCCGCCCGCGGAGCACGATCTCTCCCCGGGAGACGACCGCGCAGTGCTCGGCCAGCTCGAGCGCGAAGTCGAGGTACTGCTCGACGAGGAGGATGGTCATCCCGCGCTCGAGCAGCGCGCGGAGCACGCGGCCGATCTCCTTGATCGTCGAGGGCTGGATGCCCTCGGTGGGCTCGTCGAGGAGGAGGAGCCGGGGCCGGGAGACCAGCGCCCGGGCGATGGCCAGCTGCTGCTGCTGGCCGCCGGAGAGGTCGCCGCCGCGGCGGTTGCGCATGGTGCGGAGGATGGGAAAGAGCTCCTCCAGCTCGGCGTGGGGCACCGCCGGCCCGCTGGCGGCCGACTCCCCCACCTTGAGGTTCTGCGCCACGGTGAGCCGGGAGAAGATCTCCCGGCCCTGGGGGACGTAGCCCAGCCCCCGGCGCGCGCGCTGGTAGGAAGGGAGGCCGGTCACGTCCTCTCCGTCGAGGAGGATGCCGCCCGACTTCACCGGCAGCTCGCCCATCAGGCAGCGGAGGAGCGTGGTCTTGCCCACGCCGTTGCGCCCGAGGAGCGCGGTGCAGGAGCCGGCCGGGACTTGGAGGTCGATGCCCCGCAGGGTCCGGCTGCCGCCGTAGTACTGTTCCAGTCCGCGCACCCAGAGCATCTCAGCGTCCCAGGTAGACGTCGACCACCCGCGAGTCCTCGCGGATGGCCTCCATGGTGCCTTCGGCCAGCACCCGCCCCTCGTGGAGGACGGTGACCTTGCGGGCGATGCTCTCCACGAAGTGCATGTCGTGCTCCACCACCACCAGCGAGTGCTTGCCAGCCAGCGAGCGCAAGAGCTCGCCGGTCCGCTCGGTCTCCTCGTCGCTCATCCCCGCCACCGGCTCGTCGAGCAGGAGCAGTCCCGGGTCCTGGACGAGGAGCATGCCGATCTCCAGCCATTGCTTCTCGCCGTGGGAGAGCAGATCGGCCCTCACCTCCGACCTGGCCCGGAGGCCGACCAGCCCGAGCACCTCGTGGATGCGCGCCTCCTGCGCCGCCGTCCGGCGCGCGCGCAGGGTGGGAAACACGCCCTTGTCCGTCTTCAGCGCCAGGTCGAGGTTCTCGAACACGGTGTGGTTGCGGAAGATGGTGGGCTTCTGGAACTTGCGGCCGATGCCCGCCCGGGCGATCTCCACCTCGGAGAGCCGGGCCAGGTTGTGCGACTCGCCGAACTGCACCTCTCCCGAGTCGGGGCGGGTCCGTCCGGTGATCACGTCCATCAGGGTGGTCTTCCCCGCACCGTTCGGGCCGATGATGCACCGCAGCTCGCCCGGCTCGACGATCAGGCTGAGCGAGTCGAGCGCCTTGAACCCATCGAAGCTGACCGTCACCCCGCTCAGGTAGAGGACCGGGCCGGCCGGCGTGTCGAGGTTCATGGCTTCCCCTCCCGCCAGAGGAGCCCGAGCACCCCCCGCGGCAGCCAGCGGGTCACCACGATGAAGGAGAGCCCGAGCACGAACAGCCACAGCTCGGGAAAGGCCACCGTCAGGAAGCTCTTCGCCCCGTGGAGCAGGCCTGCGCCGAGGATCGGCCCGAGCAGCGTTCCCCGGCCACCCACCGCCACGGCGATGGCGATCTCCACCGAGTTGGCGGGCGACATCTCGCTGGGATTGATGATCCCCACCTGGGGAACGTAGAGCGCGCCGGCGATTCCGCAGATCGCCGCGGACAGCGTCCAGACGAAGAGCTTGAACCCCACCGGATCGTAGCCGCAGAAGCGGACGCGGTCCTCCGCGTCGCGGATGGCGCTGAGCACCCGGCCCAGCTTGGAGAGCACCAGCGCCCGGCAGGCGACGAGCACCGAGAAGAGCAAAGTGGCGGAGAGCACCAGCAGCGCCACCCGCACCCGTGGGCTGGCGAGCGGAAAGCCGAGGATGCGCTTGAAGTCGGTGAAGCCGTTGTTGCCGCCGAAACCGGTCTGGTTGCGGAAGAAGAGGAGCATGAAGGCGTAGGTCAGCGCCTGGGTGATGATGGAGAAGTAGACGCCGCGGATCCGGGAGCGGAAGGCGAACCAGCCGAAGACGAAGGCCAGGAGCGCCGGGGCGAGCACGACCAGCAGGGCCTGGTGCAGGAAGTGCTCCGAGCCGTGCCAGTACCAGGGCAGCTCCTTCCAGTCGAGGAAGACCATGAAGTCGGGTAGGATCGGATCGCCGTACACCCCGTCCCGGCCGATGGCGCGCATGAGGTACATGCCCATGGCGTATCCGCCCAGCGCGAAGAACAGCCCGTGGCCGAGGGAGAGGATGCCGGCGTAGCCCCAGACGAGATCCATGGCCAGGGCGACGGTGGCGTAGCAGAGGATCTTCCCGGTCAGGGTGACCGCATAGTCGGAGAGGTGGAGCGGCGAGGTGGCCGGCACCACCAGGTGGAGCACGGGCACGGCGATGACCAGGAAGCCATAGATCCCGAGGACCAGGACCCACACCTTGCGGGGGAAGAGCGAGCCTCCGGTACGGGGCGATTCGGCGTAGGTGGGGGCCATCGCCACGCTGGCGGCGTTCATCACTCCTCCAGAGCCCGGGCGCGCAGCGCGAAGAGGCCCTGGGGCCGGCGCTGGATGAAGAGGATGACAAAGGCCAGGACCGCGATCTTGGCCAGGACGGCGCCGGCCCACGGCTCGAGCAGCTTGTTCACCACCCCCAGGGTGGTCGCGGCGATGGCCGTCCCGGCCAGCTGGCCGACTCCGCCCAGGACCACGACCATGAAGGAGTCGACGATGAAGCCCTGCCCCAGCTCCGGACCGACGTTGCCGATCTGCGAGAGCGCGCACCCCCCCAGCCCGGCGATCCCCGAGCCCACGGCGAAGGCCAGGAGGTCGATGCGCGGCGTGGCCACGCCCAGCGCCGCGGCCCGCTGCCGGTTCTGGGTGACGGCGTTCACCAGGAGCCCGAGGCGCGTCCGGGAGAGGAGGGCCCAGACGAAGACCAGCACCCCGGCGGAGAAGAGGAGGATGGTGATGCGGTTCCAGGGCAGGACCAGATCCGGAAGCAGCGCCACCCCTCCCGACATCCAGCTGGGGTTGGCCACCTCGACGTTCTGGGCTCCGAAGGCGACGCGGACCGCCTGGATGATGAGCAGGCTCGCCCCCCAGGTGGCGAGCAGCGTCTCCAGCGGGCGGCCGTAGAGCTTGCGCACCACCGTCACCTCGAGCAGCGCGCCCATCAGCGCCGCGGCGAGAAAGGACGCCGGCAACGCCGCGGCCAGGTACCAGTCGAAGAAGCGCGACCCGCGGAAGGCGGCCTGGACCAGCCAGGTGGCGTAGGCCCCGACCATGAGCAGCTCGCCGTGGGCCATGTTGATCACCCCCATCAAACCGAAGGTGATGGACAGGCCGAGGGCGGCGAGGAGGAGGATGCTGGCCAGGCTGAGGCCGGAGAAGACGAGGCCCACCAGCGCCGCCCGGTGCAGGGCCCGGTCCACGCTGGCAATGGCCTGTCGCAGCGCGCCGAGCACCTCCGGGTCGTGCTCGGCGGCCAGATGCTGGACCAGCTGCCGCTTGGCGTGGGCCTTGCGGAGCTCCTCGATGGCCCCGAGCCGCTGCTCGCGGTCGGGGCTGTTCAGGGCGAGCATGGCCGCCGTTCCCCGGAGGGCCTCCTTCACTTTCGGGTCGGTCTCCTGGCGCAGCGCCCTCTCCACCGCCGGCAGGCGGTCCGGGGAGGGGTCCTCCTGGAGGCCGCGGGCCGCGGCCAGCCGCTCGGCGGGCACGGCGCTGAACAGGCTCAAGGTGGCGATCGCCCCCTCCAGCGCTCGTCTGAGCCGGTTGTTGATCGGCACCTTCTCCACCTGGTCTACGGTGACGGCAGCCGGCGCGCCGGTGAGCGCATCGCGCAGCGTCCCGCCGTCGTCGATGAGCACCGTCTCGCCGAGGTAGAGGTTTCCTTCCAGGAGCGCCCGGAGGACGGGCAGCGCCTGCACGTTCCCCGCGGCGACCAGCGCGGAGATGGTCTCCTGGCGCGAGTCGCCGCGGACCAGCCGGTCCAGGATGGGCGCATCGAGGACGCCGGCGCCGCCGCTCGCCGGCGGCTGGGGCTCGCCGGCGCGAATGGTGGAGCCTGCGGTCAGCGCGAGGAGCAGGAGCGAGGCACGCCTCAGCTCACCGCTGAGCATGCTTCTCGTTGCCGGGGATGAACGGGCTCCAGGGCTGGGCGCGGATCGGCTTGTCCGTCTTCCAGACCACCTCGAACTGCCCGTTGGCCTGGACCTCGCCGATGAACACCGGCTTCCAAAGGTGGTGGTTCTTCTCGTCCATCTTCAGGGTGAAGCCGGAGGGTGCGGCGAAGGTCTGCCCGGCCATGGCCTTGCGGACCTCGTCCACCTGGGTGGTGCCGGCCTTCTTCACCGCCTGGGCCCACATGTGCATCCCGACGTAGGTGGCCTCCATCGGATCGTTGGTCACCCGCGAGCTGCCCCCGGGGAGGTTGTTCTTCTTCACGTAGGCCAGCCACTGCTTGATGAAGGCCGAGTTCTGGGGGTTCTTCAGCGACATGAAGTAGTTCCAGGCGGCCAGGTGGCCCACCAGGGGCTTGGTGTCGATGCCGCGCAGCTCCTCCTCGCCCACGGAGAAGGCCACCACCGGGATGGAGGTCGCCTTGAGGCCCTGGTTGCCCAGCTCCTTGTAGAAGGGAACGTTGGAGTCGCCGTTGATGGTGGAGACGACCGCCGTGTGCCCGCCGGCGCCGAACGCTTTGATCTGCGCGACGATGGTCTGGTAGTCGCTGTGGCCGAAGGGGGTGTAGGTCTCGGCGATGTCGCTGTCCGGGATGCCCTTGGAGTGCAGGAAGGCGCGGAGGATCTTGTTCGTCGTCCGCGGGTAGACGTAGTCGGTCCCGAGGAGGAAGAAGCGCGTCGCCCCGCCGCCCTCCTTGGACATGAGGTACTCCACGGCCGGGATGGCCTGCTGGTTGGGCGCGGCGCCGGTGTAGAAGACGTTCTGCGACAGCTCCTCGCCCTCGTACTGCACCGGGTAGAAGAGGAGCCCGTTCAGCTCCTCGAACACCGGCAGCACCGACTTGCGCGACACCGAGGTCCAGCACCCGAACACCGCCGCCACCTTGTTCTGGGTGAGCAACTGGCGGGCCTTCTCGGCGAAGAGCGGCCAGTTCGAGGCCGGGTCGACGACCACCGGTTCGATCTTCTTCCCGAGCAGGCCGCCGTTGGCGTTGATCTCCTCGATGGTCATCAGGGCCACGTCCTTGAGCGACGTCTCGCTGATGGCCATCGTCCCCGAGAGCGAGTGGAGGACCCCGACCTTGATTGTCTCCTCGGCGCGCGCCTCTCCCGCGAAGAGCGCCGATGCGATCGCCAGCACTGCGAGCCTGCGGCTCTGGATCATCTCTCTCGTCTCCCTCGGGCCGGGATGGCCCGCCTGTGAGGACAGGTTTCGCTGGGTCCCCTGTCCCCCGAACACGCGGCGGGGGAGTGCAAGCGTCGGACCACCGCGTCATCCCGCCCGCGGGCCGCGACGGGGAGGCAATGCGCGGGGCGACGAAGATGGACCGACAAAAGCGTTGGATCGACCTTTTTTGCCGACGAATTCGTTTCGTGGGGTGGGGACTGCGGCAAGAAACTCGACCTGCGCCGCGCGGCCCAGGGCTCCCTCGGAGATGACCAGACGACGGATTTGTCGTCTCTTAGCTTCCGCTTACAAATTTGTCAGCAAGCCGGTGGACTCGATTCCGAGGCACGGAGAGTGCGACGCCCGGGCCGCCGGCGCCTGGCGGCCCTTCCGTGTCAGATCGGTCTGGTAACCGTCTTGCCACGTCGGGGTTTGCCCCCATGGGACTCACTTCACGAAGGTGAGGTCGAACCCCTTCGGCGCAGTGAGGTAGAGCACGCACGGTCCTGCAGCACTGCACGTGTTCATGTGAGGCAGCTGCGCCCGCTGAGACCAGTACGAGCCCGGAGCCAGCACCACGACCGGGTCCTTTCCTGCCGCATGGCTGAACTCCCCCGAAATGACCACCGCTTGGTAGTCCGACGAGTGGACGTGCGTCGGCACCACCGCGCCGGCCGGGAACCTGAGCAGGAACCCCGCCGGTCCCGCCTTCACGTCGCCCCACAGCACTGCCATCGCCGGGCCCGAGGGCTGATCGGGGAACACCGGTGCCCAGCTCGCCGATCCGATCGGCACCGCTGACGCACCGGCCGCCGACTCCCGCGGTCCCGCGACTGCCATCAAGCCCGCCAGCGCTCCAAAGACCAACACTCCCATCCAGAGACGTCGCATCGCATCGCTCCCATCGTCGCGCCCGGTCCAGTCCGGGACGCCGGCGGTGGTTAGCGACTGCCCTCTACCAAGGAAACGCCAATCCCTTCTATAATACCATAGGAAATATTTATGGAACCCTCCCTCGCCCAGCTCACCTACTTCGCCACGGTCGCCGAGGCCGGCTCGTTCACCGCCGCCGCCCGGAGCCTCTCGGTCCGGCAGCCCACCGTCTCCGCCGCCATCGCGGAGCTCGAGGGCCTGGTGGGCACCACCCTCTTCCAGCGCTCTCGTGCCGGCGTGGAGCTCACCCCGGCCGGCCGGGACCTCCTGAGTCGCGTCCGCGGCGTCCTCGCCGCGCTCGAGGACGTCAAGGAGGGCATCGCCCGCCTGCGCGACCCCGAAGTCAAACTCCTGCGCCTCGCGTATTCGCCGGTGCTCGACATCCGCTCGCTCAGCCGGCTCGCCGAGCCCTTCGTCGCCGAGCACCCCGGGGTGGAGCTCGTCTTCAAGGAGTGTCAGGTCGGTGAGGTGCAGGGCAGAGTGGAGGCCCAGCAGGCGGACATCGTCTGCGCGCCCCGCGGCATCGGCACCCCGGACTGGATGCGGTGCACCCTCTACCGGGAGCGCCTCCGCTACGTCCCCCCGGGAGGCGCCCGCCCCGGTCTTCCGGCACGCATCGGCCTCAGGGAAGTCGCCCGGGACCGGCTGCTGCTGCCCCAGGGGGCCTGCGGGCTGGCGGATGCCACGCGGGCGATGTTCGCCGACGCAGGCATGGCCATCGACGAGTATCCGGGCCGCGCCATCAGCTACGGAACGCTCGAGGACTGGGCCGAGCTCGGTCTGGGGGGAGCCATTCTCCCCGAGTCCAAGGTGCGCACCGCCGACCCGCTGCCCGTGGTCATGCTCGCCGACGGCCCGGCGCTGCTCACCTACGACGCCATGTGGCCCAGGGACGTGCTCGCCAACCACGTCCGCGGGTTCGCCCGCAAGCTACCGACCCTGGTCCGGAGCCTCTTCCCCTCCACGCAGGGCGTCTGGGCGCCGCGACCGACGCCGCTCGGGGCTGGGTCCGCGTCACGTCGCCGATGAACGCCGCCGGCGACGCGGCCGCGCGAGGCGGCCAAGGATGGGCGCTCGTGCTCGAGGGTATTCGGTGTTGCTCGGCCCAGACCTTCAGATATGAAAGTGTTCGATTCCGAGCCGCCAAGGAGGCCAGCCATGCGCAGAGCGAGCCGCGGTTTCACGTCCGGTCTCTTGTTGATCGGAGCGCTGTGCCTCCCGTCGGTACTGTCGGCGCAGCAGCGCCCGCCCATCGCCGATGAGATCGCCAAGGCCTATGGACTCGACATGTGGGGCCAGGTCGAGGCGGTTCGCTACACCTTCACCCTCGATGGCGGCCCGAAGTTCAAGTTCCACCGGTCGTGGGTCTGGGAGCCGAAGACCGACACCATCACCTACGACGGGCCGGACAAGGAGGGGAAGCCGGTCAAGGTCACCTACCCGCGCTCCCAGCTGGCAAGCCAGAGCGCGTTCATCAAGGAGACTGTCGATCCCACCTTTTTCAACGATCAGTACTGGTTGGTGCTTCCCTTCCACCTCGTCTGGGATACCGGAGCGACGGTGGAAGACGCGGGCATGCAGAAGCTCCCTTCAGGAAAGGGAAAGGCGAGAAAGGTGGTCATGAAGTACTCGTCCGACGGCGGCTACACCCCGGGTGACACCTGGACGATCTTGGTCGGCCACGACATGCGGATCCAGGAGCTCGAATTCCACCACGGAGGGGGCGCCAAGCCGAGCGTCGTCAAGGCGGATTGGAAGGCCTACAAGAAGGCCGGACCGCTGCTCGTGTCGACCGATCACCATGGCACGGCCGACGGCAAGCCGTTTCGCCTCTTCTTCACCGGCGTGGCGGTCAGGATGACCGGCTCCAGCGCCTGGACGGAGGCGAAGTAAGCCGTTCGGGGGCCTGGTCGTAGGCCAGACGGCCCCCCAGACGAAGGTTCGAGCCTGGCTGGGTCGCTGCTAACGGCGCGCCAACAGGCAACGGAACCAGGCGCTGGCGCGTACACTTCCGTCGGGTTGCCGAAACGCCGCGATCGCATTCAGGTAGGCCGCGGTGACGACGTCCTCGCCGAGTTGCTCCATCGCCCGCACGGCGTTCCCGGTCGAGGTGAGCCCGCGCAGCGCTGCCGCCTCGTCGGCATAGACCCACGGGCTGTCGACATCGAACACGTCGAGGGGTTGGAGCCCGGCATCCGTCGCGAACCGGCGCAGCACGGTTTCGTCGGACAGCGCGAACGGGCCAGGTGCGTCCGGGGGCGGCGGCGGCAACAGAGGCTTGAGCGTGGTCACCAAAGCGGCCGCTTCCATGCCGTCGGGATCGCCAAAGGTCATGATCACGACGAGGCCCCGGCGCTTGGCGACCCGTCCGGCCTCTCTCAGCGCAGCCTCCGGGTTGCCGGCGTACTGGAACGAATTGAATCCGGTGACCACGTCGAACGACTCGTCGGCGAACGGCAGGTTCTCCAGATCGCCCTGGCGGAAGTCGCCGGCCGGCAAGCGCGATCGCGCGATCGACAGCATCGCCTCTGCGGCGTCGATGCCCGACACCTCCGCCCCTCGCGCGGCGGCGATCTCCGCCGCCATGCCGGCACCGCAACCGGCGTCGAGATACCGCGTTCCGGGTCCAACGCGCGTGCGTTCCAAGACCGCTTCGAAGACCGGGCGTACCGTCGCCTCCTGGAAGTCGGCCCAGTCTTGTGCCCTCGCACCCCACAGGCGCCCGTGTTCCCCCGAGCTCCTCCGCTTCGCGTCGTTCATCATCATGCGCATCGTAGCAGGTGCTGGACCAGGCGAGCCGAGAGACCGTCGGCGCCCTCATGCGGACCAGGTCCGCCAAGGACCGGGGCCGTCTGGAGGTTCAGGTCCGGGCATTGAGGAGTGCGATTGGCCCGGACGGGCCATCCTTCAGCGCACCAGGGTCAGAGCATGCCCACAGTGACGACGCGCTGGACCGGCCTCGCAAGGCTCCCTCTCTGATAAGAGCGCATCTCATGGAGTGGGATTACGTCATCGTCGGCTCTGGCTTCGGGGGCAGCGTCTGCGGGCTTCGCCTCACGGAGAAGGGTTACCGCGTCCTCATGCTTGAGAAAGGCGCCCGCTTCCGCGCCGAGGATTTCCCCCGCTCCAACTGGAATCTCCCTCGCTGGCTCTGGCTGCCGACGCTCGGCTGCCGCGGCATCTTCAAGATGACGTTCATGCGCCACGTGACGGTGCTCTCGGGCGTAGGCGTGGGCGGAGGCTCTCTCGTCTACGCCAACACCCTGCCCATCCCAGAGGACGATTTCTTCGCCGCCCCCTCGTGGGGACACCTTGCCGATTGGAAGAACGAACTCGAACCGCATTATTCGACCGCGCTGCGCATGCTGGGCGTCTCGCAGTACCCGCGTCAGACGTATTCCGACGAGGTGTTGCGCGAGGTCGCCAGGGACATCGGCCGGGCCGATCAGTTCCGTTCGACGCGGGTGGCAGTCTATTTCGGCGAGCCGGGCAAGACGGTGCCCGACCCGTACTTCAGCGGTGAGGGGCCCGACCGCGCCGGCTGCATCGAGTGCGGCGCTTGCATGACCGGTTGCCGGCACAATGCCAAGAACACGCTGGACAAGAACTACCTCTACCTCGCCGAGAAGCGCGGGATGAAGATCGAGGCCGACACGGAAGTTACCTGGGTGAGCGAGCTCGAGGGCAACGGCTATCGCGTCGAGGTCGTCTCGGGCCGCGGCTTGTTCGGCAAGCGCAAGCGGTCGTTCACCGCGCGCAAGGTGATCTTCTCCGGGGGAGTGCTCGGCACCCTGCCGCTCCTGCTCAAGCTCAAGGCGAGCCCCCGGGGGCTGCCGCGGCTGTCCGGACAGCTTGGCTCCTTCGTCCGCACCAACTCGGAGTCGCTCATCGGCGTGACGACCCGCGCCGACCGTGATCTCTCGGAGGGTATCGCCATCACCAGCATCCTTCACACCGACGAGCACTCGCATGTCGAGCCCGTCCGCTACGCGAAAGGATCTGGCTTCTTCCGCCTGCTCATGTCGCCTCACGTGCCGGGCGAGAACGCACCGTTGCGGTTCCTGCGCGCGCTCGGGGCGCTGCTCCGCCATCCGGTTCGCTTCCTGCGCGCCTATCTCGTCGACGACTGGGCGAAGCGGACGATGATTCTGCTCTTCATGCGCACGCTCGAGGGACATTTGCGCCTGCGGCTGGGCCCACTCGGCCTGACCACCGCGCTCGCCGAGGGCCCGGCGCCGACCGCGGCCATCCCCGAGGCGACCGCGCTGGCGCACCGGGTGGAGGAGAAGATCGACGGCTTCGCGGAGAGCCTCATCAGCGAGACGATCCTGGGCACGCCGACCACCGCGCATATCCTCGGCGGCGCATGCATGGGAGCGAGCTCCGGTGAGGGCGTCATCGACGACAAGCACCGCATCTTTGGCTACGAAGGGCTCTACGTGATCGACGGCTCGGCCATCTCCGCCAACCCGGGAGTGAACCCGGCGCTGACCATCACCGCGCTGGCGGAGCGGGCGATGTCCTTCATTCCTCCGGCGTCCGCGTGAGCGCCAAGACAACTGCGCAAGGCAGGGGGGGCGGCCAGTTACTGCGGGGCAGCTGAACCGGCCTTGACCCTCCGCGCCAGAAGCAGCACGGCGGCGAGCGAGAAACCGAAGCCGGCGCACGCAAGCACGATCCAAGCCTCTGGACGGATCAACCAGGCGCCCAGCCTCCGCGATGCCGTCCGGTCGTCGGCGGCCAGGGCCCGCCGGTGGGCTGAGCTCAACTCCTCCTTCGAGGGCGGGCCCGACAGGGTTGCAGCCCAGAGGCCCTTCGGCGAAAAGACAAACGTCTGGTCGGCGTGATTGAAGCCCCCGCCGCTGTTCATCACCCGGAAATCGAGATCGTCGAAGAGCTCGCGGGTCGCCGCCGCGTCGATGGAGCGCACCACAAGCCACTCGGAAGGAAGGTCGAGCCGCTTGCGGAAGAGCCGAAGATCAGCCGCGGTGTCCTTGGGATCGAACGAGAGCAATACCACACGAAAATCCGCCGGCGCTCCCGGCATTGCCTGCTTCAACGCCACCGCCGTCAACGGGCAGCTTCCAGTGCAGCGGGTGAAGATGGGCACGAGAAGGGTCGGCTCTCCAGCGGTCCCGAAATTCTGGTGCCCGTCTTGCTCGTCGAGGACGGCCAGGCTGCGGGGCACCAAACCCGGCTGTGCGGGCGGGAGCAGTTCAGCCAACATCAAACTCATCACCCAGAAACTGCTCATGCGACTACTCAGATACAAGTGGGTAATTCGCGCCGAGCACCTGAACCAGCGGCGGGATGTACGAGATCAGAATCGCAACCACTGCGGCGACGATCCACGGCCGAAAGTTTCTAACCACCCCAACGTCCTCGTTGTGGTAGGCCTCCGACTCAGGCAGCGCGAACGAGTCGGCCTGCTGCTCGGATCGCGCGCTCGCGAGGCTGCGGACGAGCACATAGAAGAACAGCAGCACCGCGAGACCCATGATGCTGCCACCCACCGCTCCGATGTATTCGCCGATGCGCCAGTCGGGCCGGTACGCGTCGGAGAGCTGGTCGAGATATGACATCCCCAGATTGGTCCTTCTGGGTACGCCCTTCAGGCCCCCGTAGAAAAGCCCCGCCGAAAAGGTAAACACACCGATCGTCCACACGTACGGAATCGATACCGCTACTCTCGGCGCGACGATCTTCTTTCCCAACACGCCTACCGAAAGGTAGAGGCTCATGCCAAGGATGGCGAGGAACACCGGACCAGCAACGGTCAAGTGGAAGTGCGCCGGGATCCACGATGTATTGTGAATCAGCGCGTTCATCGAATACGAGGCATTCACGATGCCGGTGACTCCGCCGAGGATGAAGATGACCAGGCCGAGGAAGAGATAGGGAAACAGCCACCGCTCCTTGTCGAAGTGCGGTAGCTTTCCCCACCAGGCGAAGAGGCCCTGCCCGCCGTTCTGGCGCGCTCCGTGCTCGAGCGAGGCTGCCAGCGTGAATGCCGTGAGCAGGCTCGGAACCGCGACCAGGAAGGTCAGCGCCGCGTGCAGCGCCTTGTATCCGGAAGAGATTGCCGGCTCGGTGAACTGGTGGTGCAGGCCGAGCGGTGTCGAAAGCACGATGAAGGCCAGGAACACGAAGCGGCCATAGAAATCGCTGTACAGCTTGCCGCCTGCCAGCCGCGGCATGATCATGTAATACATGACATAGGCCGGTAGGAGCCAGAAGTAGACCAGCGGGTGTCCAAAAAACCAGAACAGGAGGCGCGAGAGGACGACGTTGACACCTGCGGTCAAGCCCAGCGACCACGGGATCAGTTGGACGAGCACTTCATAGGCGACCGGCAGCGTGCACATCTGCCAGATAATGAAAGTGGCGAAGATTCCAACTGCGCCGAGCGGCGTCTTCTCCCCCGGATGGCTCCTGCGCCACCGCAAGTAACCGGGAATCCACCCCCAGAACGACACCCAGGAGCCAACGACTAGCAAGACAACTCCAACATAAAAGAGCGGATGCGCCTTCATCGGCGCGTAGAAGGTGTAGAGCACGTCGGCCTTGCCAGCGAAGATCGGACCGGCGGCGACCAGCGTCCCGAGGATCATCAACGCGGCTCCGGCCCTGGCGGCTGGGGCAGAAACGCTCTGTTCCAGCTGCTGGCTGATGACCGCATGACCGAAGGCCACTCCGAAGAAGGTGGTGAGCACGATGGCATTGATCACGCCATGTGCGGTCAAACCCGTGTAGTAGCCGATGCCGAGGAACGACGTTTCCTGGATCACTCCCGCCCGGTACAACACCTGCAGCACGCCATGGTACGCGCCAAAGAGAAGCAAGGTGAGCGGAAAGAGCAGCTCGAGGACGATGATCGCGCGCAGATTCTTCTGGATCACGGCGTCACCTCGATGGAGCCCATCATGTTGTCGTGCCCGGACCCACAGAATTCGTGGCAGAGAATCTGATACGTGCCTGCGTTGTCGAACCGCGCCTGCGCGTAGTTCACCGCGCCGGGAATCGCCATGAGATTGACATTCGACCGCTCGATCATGAAACCGTGCACGATGTCCTTGCTGGTCACATAGAAGTCGACGACGGAGCCCCTCTCCACCTTGACCCGGTTCGGCTTGAAGGACCATTTCTTCGCGACCACGTGCGCCTCGTACCGACCGGGACCCACCCGGATCAGCTCGCCCTCCTCGAAGGGCTTGACGTTGGTGATGCAGGTGGGGACGGAGATGCCGAGGCGAATTGCCGCGTAAGCGATCAGCCCCAGCATCGCGGCGACGAAGATCAGCGAGGCCACGAGAACCTTCTTTTCGACGTCGGGAATGGCGGAATTGGTGACCATGGTGTCAGTGGCGGCGGATCATCAGAACGTAGAAGAACAGCCAGACGAGGGAAAAGAGGGCGACCGTCAGAACGAAGAACGCGACGGCTCCCCTGGGAAAGAACTCCGCTTCCTTCGATGGTGTCTCGCTCATGCTCGCCCCTCAGGAACAGTCGATTCGAAGCCGCACGATCCCGGAGATACGGACGGTACCACTTGCCCTGTTCTCCGTCTCTGGTCGGTGCTCCCTGCGTTCTCAGGCTCGGGGATTCCGAGCTTCTGACGAAATCCCAAGCCGAGGCACGCCATGGATCGCCGGGCCAATCTGGACGGCAAACATGCCAGTGCGGTCGACGAGCTCACCGGTGCCGTCGAGAGGATCGACGAACCAGCAGCGCTCGCGCCCACCTTGCCGATGCCAATTGTCGGACTCCGCCTGACGACGAGTACGTCCCCCAGCGGCTGCTCTGCATCCGAAATTTCCTGGGCGACCAAGCGGGATCGAACCGCTAACCCCCGGAGCCACAGTTCTGCCCAAGGGCGAGGGAGAGCCCACCGACCCCTGAGGTTTCTTCCGGTTACGTCCTGCGTCGTCCTTGTACGTTGCCTCGATTCCGCATCTCTTCAGTACACAGGAAGAACATGCGGGATGGGTCTCTCGTGCGTGACGATGCCAAGCGTCTCGCCCCAGGCGATACGGGGTCTCCCCCTGTAACTCCGGTAGCACCTCAGCACTCCCCAGATGGCTATCGAAGGTCTCAGCCCTGCAAGTCCCTCGCGCCGTCCGGCCCGAGCGGCTGAAAATCCGCCAGATGCTCGGCCGGTGCCGACTGGAGGCCAGCTGGGGACCAAAACACCGAGCAAGCAGACGAGCTTGGCCCCCCCAACCCAGTCCACCAACCCACTCGACCCAGCGCCGCTACAGGCAACCCGCGACCCCTAGAGAGTCGCAGCTGCCAGCGTCCTGAACGTACTTGAATCCAGGCCAATAACACATCCCCTCAACCCTGTCCGAGCATCGCGGAACAACGATGTAGCTGCAGCCACCATCCGAAAGGTCCGCCTGACATAGCCACTGCCTAGGTGAGTTATCGCAACTCACAATAGCTACCCCCACGACCCAGATCGCGACGAGCACGAGATTCGGACGCCTCACGGTCTCATCTCTTGCCCATCATCCGGGCACTGTCGTAGAGGCCTACCGGCATGCTTTGCCACTTCAGCGTCCCAAGCAGCGGTCGCGATACCTTTGCGGTAGTGAAACTCGTTCCGCAATCGCCCATGGCCACCGAAGCCAAACAAGCCCTGCGCCGCGACAAGAAGTCGCCCTTCTCTCTCGACAAGAAAACTTCGCACTTTCATGTCCACAGCAAGCAGTCCCTCCGACGAGACCCCACCGGGTGACACGTAGCCCAACACCCACACATCCAAGGGCGTGCCACCTGCACTGTCCGGCTTCAGCACGCTCGTGACCTCCACTCTCACCGGGGTGTAGGTCGCTTTGCCGAAGCCCTCGAACGTCAGCTGCTGCGCGACTCCGACGGACGTCACGGTACCAACGATCAGGCGCTCCGAAGTGGCCAGGAGCTGGCATATAGAAAGAGTCCTCCGTGTCACCGTCGTCGCGGCGTACGAGGACGGCTGCAAGGATGGATCCGCACCCAGCGCACTACTGGCGCCCAGCAGGACCACCACGACTATCCTCAGGCTACGGAGCATAGAGCACATCGAAGTTGAGCTGTGATCCAATCGTTCGAACAATTGGTCCGAGATGGGCATACGGAATGGACTGCAAGAGCATGAACCCGGACCATGCATCGTCAATGTGATTCTTTTGGGCAACATAGATTCGCCCATTCCGCGCTCGCACCGCGAGTGCGAAATGGCCGCCACCGATGTCGCTCGCGTACGAAACCGGGCCCGTTGTGTACCCGCACAGGCCGCTCGTAGCGGAAATCGAGCCGGCCGCTAACGTCCCATCGAGTTGAATTGTAAACTTCCAGCCGCTCAAGGTCCGAGCGCCGTCTCGCCCCGTAATGAACACTTCGCATCGGACGTAGGTCCCTTGGTCCTCGCAAGCCAATGCTGGTGGACCGTAGCCGCCGGCATTGTACATGTTCGTCGCATAACCGAGAAACAACCGAAAACAGTTACCGATTCCGCTGGTCGTATCGCTGCTCACTACACAGATATTGATGTCTCCGCTGCAACCATACGTGTCGGGGGCCAACGAGCACCCGAAGACTCCCCAATCTGTCTGAAAATTAGACACCGCAATAATTACTGAATGCAGCAAAGGGCTATAGACTGCCGCCGGAACCGTTCTACTGCGAATTGCGAGGGTCTGGGCTACTCCTCGCAGTGGCGCCACATAGGAAATGTAAGGGCTTAAAGGCGGTGCCGTGGCCCAAATACCGAGCTGATCATTTGTGGAAGGATCGCCCGCGAGCAGCGGGGCGAAGAGGAGCCACTTGCTCGGCGAGGGAACGTAGACGGCAGCGGGTGCGCGTCCAAGGTTGCCGGGAAGGGAACTCGTATACGTGGTGCCAGCACGATAGTCCAGTTCTTGAAGGTTCCGTAAGGCAGTGCCACCAACCCCGCTGTAGAAGACCGATTGATTATTCGTCGCCCGCGCTGCGTCGCCGAAACCTCCGGTGACAGAGAGTGTGGCGACGGTTGCCGGAGCGCTCCAATTCTGTCCCGAGGGGAGTGGCCAAGCCGACGATGTCGTGCGGGCAAGACCGACCGTTGGGTTTCCGGCAAAGCCTA
>Ga0335085_10006771_pt1 | contig 18004 bp, 14 predicted proteins | sample Lox_Sample_45_FD_206712 | JGI IMG/M metagenome (GOLD analysis project Ga0335085, IMG submission 206712) | Soil microbial communities from Loxahatchee National Wildlife Refuge, Florida, United States - Lox_Sample_4.5 | ecosystem: Environmental > Terrestrial > Soil > Wetlands | place: USA...
CCAGCGGCAGGTGCCCGGTCTCCACGGTGGCGCCGGTCTCCTCCATCGCCGCGGCCAGGTTGTTCCTGGCCTGGGCCAGCGCGGCGTCACTGGCCACCAGCGAAGGCTCGCGCGCAGACCGGCCTACCCTGCTGTACTGCAACAGGTCGTTGATCAGCGCCTGCATCCGCTTGGCGCCGTCAGCGGCGAACTCGATGTACTGGTCGGCCCGGGCGTCCAGCTGGCCCGCGTAGCGGCGCTGCAGCAGCTGGGTGAAGCTCGCCACCTTGCGCAGCGGCTCCTGCAGGTCGTGCGACGCGATGTAGGCGAACTGTTCGAGGTCGGAGTTCGACCGCTCAAGCTCCGCGGTGTGCGCCTGCAGGACGGCGTTGGCCTGCCGCGTTGCGGCCAGCTCGTCCAGGATGCGTTCGCGCATGGTGTTCACGTCCACGGCCAGGTCGGTCACCTCCCGCGGGCCGGTCAGCCTGACCTCGTGCCCGAAGTCACCGTCGGCTACCCGGCGGGCCTCGGCGGCGAGCCGGTGCAGCGGCCTGATCACGGTCGCCCGCAGGCCGACCGCGAGGAGCACCACAGTGGCCGCGAGGCCGACGGCGACCGCGATGAACACGCCGTCCAGTACGGCAGCCGAGTCGTTCAGGGCCGCGACGGCGTGAGCCCTAGCGCCCAGGATATCGGCCTGCAGCGCAGCTATCCTGGCCCGCAGCGCATCGAAGTCCGCCTTGCCAGCCAGGATATCGGGGCTGATCACAGGCCTTCCGGCCCGGCTGACCCGGTCGATAGTCGGCTGTGCGTAGTGGGTGCGCCAGAACTGGGCCTGCGTGGCCACGCTCTTGAGGTCGGCCGCAGCGGACGGGGGCAGCTGCGTGATGACGGCCTGCAGGGCCCTGATCGCGTTCCTCTCCTCAGTCACGCCGTTGTGGTACGGGGCCAGGAAGTCCTGCTGGCCGCTCAGCGCATAGCCGCGCACGCCAGTCTCCTGGTCGACCAGCGCGGTGTCGAGCCGCTGGACCTGGAGCGCGGCCGGGGAGAGTGTGCCAACCACCCGTTCCCGGTCGTCGTGCAGGCTGAGCAGCGCGAGGCCGCCGGCCACCATGGCGGCCACCGAGAACAGCAGCAGGATCAGCAGGGCGACGCCGATGATCCGGCTGAGCGGCCGGCGTCTCGCCGAGGCGGCTCTCGCCGCGGCGCGATCCGATCGGGCTCGCCGGGCGCCGGTCCCGCCCGGCGGCGAGTTCGCCAGGCTCTCCTTAATGTCCGCGTTCAGGTCAGTCATGGTTCGCCTGGGGACGAGAAACCGAGGGCCAGGACGGCCAGGTCGTCGTCCAGGTCACCTCCGTTGAGCTCGCGGACACGATCGATCACCTGGTCGAGCAGCTGCTCCCCGGGCTGGTCAGGCCCACCCAGGGTGTCCCTGATCAGGTCCATCAGGCCTTCGCTGCCCAGCCGCTCTGACCCCTTCCCTATCCGGCCCTCGATAAGCCCGTCCGTGTAGAGCAGAATCGACCAGCTGCCGTCGAGCCGGATCGGGATGCCCGGCCAGTCGCGCACCTCGGACAGGCCGAGCGGCGCGGCCGGGCGGGTGGGGAGCTCGGCGACGCCATCATTGCTGACCAGCAGCGGCGGCAGGTGGCCGGCCATCCGTATCCAGCCGGCCGTCCGGTCCGGCTGCACCGAGGTCGTGCACAGCGTGGCGAACATGGTGTCGTCCTGCCGCTCGTGCTCGAGCAACTCGCTGAGCGTGGACAAGATCTCCTCGGCGGGCCGGCCGGCCAGCACCATGGTGCGCCACGCCACCCGCAGGCAGACGCCGAGCGCGGCCTCGGCCGGGCCACGGCCGCACACGTCGCCGATGAGGGCGTGCACCCAGCCGTCCGAAGTCTCGACCACGTCGTAGAAGTCCCCGCCGAGCAGATGCTGCTTGCCGCCGGGCAGGCAGCGCGCCGACACGCTCAGCCGCGTGTCGGTCAGCAGCGGCGACGGCAGCAGGCCCCGCTCCAGCCGGGCGTTCTCCTGGGCCAGGATCTGCGCCACGTGCAGGGCCCGCTGGGCCTCCTCGGCACGCCGCCGCTCGACCGCGTACCGGATGACCCGGTTCAGCATGTGCCCGGAGACCTCGCCCTTGACTAGGTAATCCTGGGCTCCGGCCCGGACCGCCTGCTCCCCCAGGTGCTCGCTCGACTCGCCGGTCAGGACGACGACGGCTGCTTCCGGCTCGAGCTGCAGCAACTGCCTCAGCCCGTTCAGCCCCTGAGAGTCCGGCAGGCCGAGGTCGAGCAGCACGCAGGCCGCGCCGGACACCAGGTTCTTAGCCTGGACCAGGGAGCGCGCGCGCCGGACGACGACCGCGGCTCCGACCTCGCGGAGCAGCTCGCCGACGAGCACGGCGTCGCCGTCGTCGTCCTCGACGAGCAGGACCTGGACCTGATCGTCGCGGGCGGGAGAGGCCGTGGTCTCGAGTTCAGCGTTACTTGTCATCGGAACCTACATCGGTGAGCTGGCTAGCGTACGGGACAGATGTCAACATCTGCGGCGATACAATCATGCCCGCTCCCCGCACCGAACGGCGCCGCCGTATCGCCCTAGATCGCCTGCGGGAACCTGAACACGCGGTTCGGATCGTATGCGGCCTTGACCTGGGTCAGCCGGGCTAGGTTGGCACCGTAGTAAGCCTGCCGCCAGCTGGCCAGCGCCGGGTCGATGTAGTTCTGGTAGGCCTGGCCGCTGGCATAGGGGCGCATCGACTGCCAGAAGGACTGCTGCCAGGCGTGCTGGCGGGCCACCGCGGCGGCCGCCGCCCCGGCCGGCCAGGTGGTGGTGTACTGGGCGTCGAAGAGCGCGTTGCGGTGCACGAACGCGGTGGCGCCCGCGGCGACCCGGTTGACCGCGCCGCCGAGCGCGTCGAACGCGATGCCGCCGGACGCGCCGGGCGCGCCGCCCGCCCGCTGAAACTTCTCCACGCCGGCCAGCAGGGTCCCGATCCCGTGGCTGTTCAGCGGCTTGGTGAAGAAGTCGGACTTGGCGTACTCCGAGGCCCGGGCCAGCGTCCCGGCCGGGTTCTGGGTGGGCAGGTGACACTGGTTCACGGTCAGGCTGGCGCAGCCCGCCTCGACCAGCATCGCGTGCAGCCAGGACGTGGTCTCCATGAACGGCGAGGACGGATGCGAACCCGCCGCGGCGTACAGCTTCTCCAGCTGGGCGGCGGCGGCGCCGAGGCTGCCCAGGTAGGTGCCGCCCACCTGGATGGACGGGACGGAACCGCCCGTGGCCGCGGCCAGGTGCAGGTTGGACCAGAGCGCGTCCGGGGCGTGCGGCGCCCAGGACTGCCAGGCGGAGATCACCCGGGCCGCCTGCGACCAAGGCCAGGACAAGAAGAACAGGACGATCTGACCGACCTGGTGGGTGCGGAAGGTGAACGAGGTAACCACGCCGAAGTTGCCTCCGCCCCCGCCACGGCAGGCCCAGAACAAGTCGGAGTTCCGGCTGGAGTTACAGGTCCTGACCTGGCCGTCGGCCGTGACGATCTGCAGCGATTGCACGTTGTCGCTGGTCAGTCCATAGGCACGGGCCACCACCCCGATGCCGCCGCCCAGGGTGAGGCCGGCGATGCCGACGGTCGGGCAGGACCCGCCCGGCACCCCGCGGCCGTGCGCGGCCAGACCGTTGTAGAAGTCGATCAGCCTGGTCCCCGCGCCGACGGTGGCGGTGCTGCCGCTCACGTTCACCCCGGACATCCGGGTCACGTCGATGACCAGGCCGCTGGTCGAGGACCAGCCCGCGTAGCTGTGCCCACCGCACCGGGCCGCGACCGGGAGGCCGAACTTGCGGACGAAGGCGAGGCAGGTCGCCACGTCGTGCGGGTTGCGGCAGTAGGCGATCCCGGCCGGATGCAGCGAGTCGAACCGCGGGTCGAACAGCCGCTTGGACACGGTGTAGGCGGACTCGCCCGGGCGGACCAGCGGCCCGGACAGGTCGCGGCCGAGCGCCGTCCAGTCGGCCGGGGACGGTGATGGCGTGGCTGTCGGGGCGGCGGCTCCGACGGCTGAGGCCGCGCCGCCCGGCGTTGTCCCCGCCGCGCTCGCGGTCCGGCTCGCTCCGGCGCCCGTGGCGCTGGTCTGGCTGGCCGGACTGCACGATGCGAGCAGCCCGGCTCCCCCCGCTGCCGCCGCCAGCCGCAGGAACGCGCGCCGCCCCTGGTCTTCCGCCATCGCGAGCCTTCCCTTTGCCCTGCCCTCAGTATGGGCGCCCTGGGAATAAAGACGCCGAGGCGCCGGTAACAGTTGTGTGCGGCAGGCTCGCAGGGATTCTGCCCGTAAATGACTTGCCTGCACCAGCACGCGGAAATATAGTTGAGTTGCTCAATGATTGAGGTACTCAGGTAGTCGTCTAGCGGATCGGGCGGAGGTGAGCGACATGGATGAGCGTCCGGGGACAGTACTCGAGACAGCGGTAATTGAGACTCCGGTGCTGGACGCTGAGCCGGTCGCGCACGCCGAGCCGCTGACCGACGAACAGCTCAACCAGCAGATCAGCGATACGTTTCCCGAGCTCTTCAAGCTTTTCCATGATCTCGGCCAGCGCATCGCGATCGAGTTCGGCTTCAACGGCAGCGATGCCATCGCCCTGGTTAAGCTCGACACTCCGCTGACGATGAAGGAACTCGGCCAGCGGATGGGCTGCGACCCCTCCTTCATCACCACGATCGCGGACTCTCTGGAGAAGCACGGGCTGGCCCGGCGGGAACCGTCGCAGCGGGACCGGCGGAGCAAGAACATCGTGCTCACCGCGGAGGGCGAAGCCGTCAGGGACCGGCTGTTCCGCGAGCTCATGACCCGGGCGCCGTGGTGTACCGCCCTGGACGCCGGCGAGCGCCGGTGCCTGCTCGGGCTCCTGAGGAAGATGCTCCGATCGCGCGGCGGGAGGTGATGGTGTCACAACCGCGGCTTCTGTCTCGTCAGATGGGATGAGAGGAGGACCGCAGGGTCGTCACACCGAGGACGACGACCACACGGGGAAGAAAAGACAGCTACGGGGAACGGGAACCTCGGTCCGTTCGGACCAATAAATCTTCAGCACCGAAGTACGGCGCGTGACCGTGTTACCTGCCTGGTCACGGCGGTAGTTCAGCATGCCCTCAACTTAGGGAGATTAGTCTTGTCCGCCACAACACCAGACACCGGGCTACCGGCCCGGGAGGTCAGTACCGCGGCGGCGTCCAGCGCCGCCGGCACGTCTACCGGCTCTCCGCCGCGGCGGCTGGGCCTGGCCCTCGCCGTCATCGCGACGGCTCAGCTCATGGTCGTGCTCGACGCGACCATCGTCAACGTCGCCCTGCCGCACATCCAGAACGCCTTGCACTTCTCCGGCGCCAACCTGGAGTGGGTCGTCAACGCGTACGCGCTGGCGTTCGGCGGGCTGCTGCTGCTCGGCGGCCGGTCCGGCGACCTACTGGGGCGTCGCCGGGTCTTCATCTTCGGCATCTTGCTGTTCTCGCTGGCCTCGCTGCTCGGCGGGTTCGCCACCGACCAGGCCTGGCTGCTCGGCGCGCGGGTCTTGCAGGGCATCGGCGGCGCGTTCGCCGCGCCCACCGCGCTGTCGCTGATCGCGGTCACCTTCCCCGAGGGGCCGCCGCGCAACCGGGCGATGGGCGTGTACGCGGCGATGAGCGTGGCCGGCGGCGCCGTCGGCCTGATCGCGGGCGGGCTGCTGGTCCAGTACCTCAACTGGCGCTGGGTGTTCTTCGTGAACGTGCCGATCGGCCTGGTGCTCGCGTTCCTCGCCCCCCGCGTGCTCGGGGAGTCCGAGCGGCGGCGCGGCGCCTTCGACCTGCCCGGCGCGATCACCGGCAGCCTCGGCCTCGTGGCCCTCGTCTACGGTCTGTCCAGCGCGGCGACCAGCCCGAACGGCGTGTCGCACTGGGGTGACACCAAGGTGATCGTGTCGTTGGTGGCCGCGGTGGTGCTGCTGGTGGCGTTCGGCTTCATCGAGGTCCGCAGCAGGCACGCGCTGGTCCCGATGCGGGTGCTGCGCAGCCGCGACCGGACCGGCTCGTACCTGATCATGCTGTGCGTCGGCACCGCGCTGTTCGGCATGTTCTTCTTCCTCACGCTGTTCCTGCAGAACGTGTGGGGGTACAGCGCGCTGAAGACCGGCGTGGCCTACCTGCCGATGATCGCCACGGTCATGGCGGCCTCCGGGGTCGCGTCACAGCTGGTCAACCGGATCGGCGCCCGGCCGCTGATGATCACCGGCAGCGCGCTCGCCACCGGCGGGATGCTCTGGCTGTCCCGGATCACCGAGCACAGCACCTATTCCGGCGGGCTGCTCGGGCCGATCCTGGTCACCGCGGCCGGGCTGGGGCTGATCTTCGTGCCGCTCTCGCTGGTGGCGCTGGCCAAGGTGGACAACAACGACGCGGGCGTGGCCTCGTCGCTGCTGAACACCGGCCAGCAGGTCGGCGGGTCGATCGGGCTCGCGATCCTCGGCACGGTGGCGTGGAGCGCGGTGGCGAACAGCATTCACGCGCAGGTGGCGGCCGCGGGCGCGGCGGCCAAGCACGCCGTGCACCTGTCCGCCGCCCAGCAGGCCGCCGCGCAGAAGGTGATAACCGACCATGCCTTCTCGGTCGGCTTCTCCAAGGGATACCTGGTCTCGGCCGGGATCGCGCTGCTCGCGTTGATCATCACGCTGGTCGCGATCCGAGTCAAGCGCGAGGACCTGTCCGGGATCAACCCGATGGCGGCGCCCGTCGACTGAGCCGGGTGCGTGAGGGCCCCGCGGCGGTCCGCCGTCGCGGGGCCTTTGCCGTCTGACGCGCGGCCTGACATACGATCGCGCTATGACCGCGGGCCTGTTCTACGTCTACACCGACCCGGGAACCGTCGACGAGACGGAGTTCCACGACTGGTACGACCACGAGCACGGCCCGGCCCGGCTGACCGTGCCCGGGATCGGCCCCGCCTACCGGTACCGTGCCCTGGACGAGCTGAAGCCGCCGTGGCTCGCGCTGTACGAGCTGGACCGCCCGGACGTCATCGGGAGTCCGGAGTACCAGGCGCTCGGCGCGAACGCGAGCGACCGGGACAAGGCCGTCGGCGCCGGGCTGGCCACCCTGGACCGCCGGGTCTACGAGCAGATCAGCGAGGACGGGTCGCCGGCCGGCCGCCCCGCCCCGGTGATCCTGGCCGTAGCCATGTCGGTGCCCGAGGACGGCGAGGACGACCTGGCCGCGTGGTACACCGAGGAACACATCCCGATGCTGCTGAAGGTGCCGGGCTGGCGGCGGATCCGCAGGTTCCGGCTTACCCGCGCGCTGGACGGATCTGATCTGGAACCGGGAAGCTTCCTGTCCGTGCACGAGCTGGCCAGCCCGGAGGTCCTGGCGGACCCGGGGTACCTGGCGGCCGTCAGCACGCCGTGGCGGGACCGGGTTGTGGCCTCGGCGCTGCGGCGGGAGCGGCGGGTGTTCGGCCTGCGCAACGCGATCGCCAAATTCGACGTAACGGACTGACCGCGGCCTGTAATTAGGCACGGTCATTTCGATCTTCCGGCGCACGAGTGCCCGCTGGGCCGTATCGTTGGTACTGCACCAAGCGGGCATATCAGGAGGTTCCGGGTGTCGGCGGATGGCCCAGTGCGGCCTACCGGACAGACTGCCGGCCCGGGCCAGGCGTCCGGGTGGCCGGTTTGGTCGGGTCCGGTACCTCCGCTCGCCGAGGGCTTCACGGTCAGGCCGGACACGGTGCCGGATCTGGAGATCGCGCTGGTCCCGGGGGCCACGGTGGTGCTGGTGCCGGACCAGGCGCCCGCGTCGGCGCGGGACTGGCGGGCGTCGAGCGGCAAGACCCAGCTCGCCCGCTACTTCGCCGAGTCGCTCTGGCGCTCCCCCGGAATCGACGTGCTGACCTGGGTGGTGGCCAGCAGCCGGGCGTCGGTGCTGTCCGGCTTCGGGTCCGCGGCCATGGCGATAGGCGCCGGCGACGCGGGCGACGCCGAGTCGGTGGCGGCCCGGTTCACCGACTGGCTCAGCCAGACGGCCCGGCCGTGGCTGGTCGTCCTCGACGACCTGCGCGACGCGGCGGACCTGCGGGGGCTCTGGCCGTCCGGCCCGGCGGGCAGGCTGCTGATCACGACCGCCAATCCTGGGGTCCTTCCCGCCGAACGCCGGGCGCTGACGCTGGCGGTGCCGGCCTTCAGCACCAGGGAGGCGATGGGCTACCTGTCCGGCCGCCTCGGCACGGACCCGGACCAGCGCAGCGGGGCGATCGACCTGGTGCGCGACCTTGGCTGCGAGCCGCTCGCGCTCGCCCAGGCGAGCGCGGTGATCGCCAGCTCGGGCATGTCCTGCCGCGACTACCGGCAGCACTTCATGCAGCGTCAGAAGCAGCTCGCGGAGGCGGGCCGGGCCGAGCCGTCGGCCGCCGCGGTCACCTGGACGTTCTCGGCGGAGTACGCCGAACACCTGTCGCCGGGCGTGAGCATCAGGTCGCTGGTGACGCTGGCCGCGCTGCTCGACGGGCACGGGATACCGGGCGCCGTGTTCACCACGGCGGCGGCCGGCGAGTACCTCGCGGGGGACGGGGCCGACCGGGATCCGGAAGCATGGGCGGCCGACCCGCAGCGGACCTGGAACGCGATCGGAAGCCTCAGGCGGGCGGGGCTGCTGACGGTCGACCCGTCCGGCACTTCGCCGACGGTCCGGATCGGCCCGGTGACCCAGGCGGCTATCCGCGCGGCGGTGCCCGATGACCTCTATGACCGGGCGGCCCGGGCGGCCGCGGATGCGCTGCTCGAGGTGTGGCCCCGGGACGAGCCGCGGTCGCGGCTCGCCGCCGACCTGCGCGCCTGTGCCGTCAGCCTGCGCCAGGCCGCCGGGGACGTGCTGTGGGCCGAGGGCCGCAGTCACCCGCTGCTGATGCTGGCCGGGCAGAGCATGGACAGCGCGCGGCTGACCGGCCCGGCCGTCGCCTACTGGCGCGAGCTCGCCGCGGACAGCGAGCGGATCCTCGGTCCTGACGCTCTGGAAACGCTCGTGGTTACCGGCCGCCTGGGCGAGGCCCTGATGACCGCCGGGCAGCCGACCGAGGCGGTCCCGATGTTCCAGCGGGTGCTCGACGGCCGGGCCGCCATGCTCGGGCCCGATCATCCGGGCGCCATTGCGGCCAAGGTCGCGCTCGGCCGCGCCCTGGTGGCTACCGGCCGGCCCGGGGACGCTGTCCCGGTCCTGGAGGAGGCGCTGGCCGGCAGCGAACTGGTCCGCGGCGCCGACCATATCGACACCCTCGCCGCACGGGAGGAGTACGCGGCCGCGGCCCTGGCCGCGGGCAAGACCGCCGAGGCGATCCGCTCGTACCGGCACGCGCTGGCCGACCGCGAGCGCGTTCAGGGCGGGCAGCATCCCGGTGCCGCGTCAGCCAGCCTCGGGCTGGCCGCCGCCTACCTGGCGAGCGGCCAGGCCAAGGACGCGATCGCCCAGTACAAGCAGGTCCTCGCGAACACCGAAGGCGCGCTCGGCCCGGATCACCCGGACACCCTCCACGTCCGCGGCCGCCTGGCCGCGGCGAACTTCTCCGCCGGGCGGATGGGTACGGCGCTGCAACTCTACGAGGAGACCTGTGCGGGCTATGAGCGCACCATCGGCGCTAATCACGCCAGCACCCTGGCCTGCCGGGCGGAGCTGGCTCGCGGGTACTACGCCACCGGGCGGCTGGGTGACGCGATTACCGTGCTCAGTGACATCATCGCGCGTGGCGAGCAGGCCCTGCCTGCGGGCGATCCGCTGATACGGCGGGCGCGGGAAACCCTGACCAATATCACCGGCTGATGGTCACCTCCGGCCGGTGCTAACCCGAAGTTGCCGCCAGCGGGTCCTGGGCCGGGTCCTCGCCGTCGTCGCCCTCGAGCAGGGCCGGCGCCTGCTCCAGCACCCGCGGGCGCAGCCGCGCCAGGACCAGCGCGTAGATGATCCCGGCCGCGATCAGCGCGAGCGTCAGCCAGGGCAGGGTGTTGAACGGGCTGGCCTGGCCTGGCCTGGTCGCAGGTCGCCCCAGACCGGGATGGCCAGCACGGCGATCCCGATCACCGGCACGACCACCCACAGCCAGGGGTTCTTGTGCACGCCCCGGCGGCGCAGCCTGGCCCAGTCCACGATGAGCGCGACGTTGGCGGCGAGGTACATGATCACCAGGCCGAGGATCCCGTACGTGGACAGGAACCCGGAAGCGGTGCCCGGGTCGGTGAACGCGGTGGAGATCACGCCGATGGCGATGCTGGGCGCCACGAACGCGACCGCGGCGCGGGCCGGCGTGCGGAACCGCGGGCTGACCGCGGCCAGCGACCGGCTCCACAGCCCGCCGCGGGCGCCGGCGAAGATCACCCGCGAGGTCTGGGTGTTGGCGGCCACGTAGGAACTGGTCACGCTGGTCAGGAAGATCCAGGTGACGAGCGGCGCCACGAACGGGATGAAGGCATGGGCCGCGGTGTGGAACGGGTTCGGATCGGCGGCGAGCCCCGAGGTGTGGCCCACGCCGAACGCGATCACCAGCGCGTAGGAGCCGATCACGTAGATGAAGCCGCTGAGAGCACCGCGCCGATGACCGCGATGGGCACGTTGCGCCGCGGGTTCTAGGTTTCCTCGGCCAGTGGCGCCGCGGCTTCGAACCCGCCGAAGGCGAGCACGGCGAGACTGAACGTGAGCAGCACGTCCGTGGAGCCGTGCGGCCAGCTGAACGGCGTGCCGGATAGCCCGTTGTGGCCGCCGCGGGCCAGGATCGTGATGCTCATCACCAGCAGCAGGATGACCTCGAACGCGTACAGCGCGACCGTGACCCGGACCCCGAACTTCAGTCCCACCACCACCGGCGCCACCACGAGCACGCCGTAGGCGATCGTGACGATCTGAGTCAGCCCCCGGTGTTCTTTGTACGGCGGCCCGGGATGCGGGCTCGCCAGGGTTCTCGTCACTTGCGTCTCAGCGGACCCTCTGGGGTTAGCTGATGCGCAGATCGCGTCCGACGTCGGGTCGCTAGCCGCCGAACGAGGTCATGTCGCAGAGCTCGCGGTCCAGGTCGTCACAGCAGGACAGGCACCACGGCCGGCGCACCACGTTGGCGTCCCTGCCGCTGACCCAGAACCCGGCCGGATTGACCCGGCAGCGGATGCAGAGCGGAAAGGTGTGCGGCCGCCTGTGCGGACCGAGGATGACGTGCGGCCGGAGCGGGCGAGCGGGGAGCTTGTCCGCCGCCATCCGGTAGTGGTGGCCGCCTTCGCAGGACAGCGCCACGTGAGCGACGGGGCCGTCGGTGCTGGCCAGGGTGAAGCGTTCGGTGATCTCGGCCGCCGCGCCGCAATCCGGGCAGGTCACGGGGCTCATGGCGATGCCACTGGGACGGGCGGGGGTCGTTCGGCCGCTGACGGCAAGGGCTGGCGGGCACTGGGCCGCCCGGCCGGCCAGGAGCGGAACCGGGAGCCGGAGACGCGGCGGCCGGAGGTGCCGCGGCCGGCCGCGATCTCGGCCACCGCCTCCACGGCCCGGTCGACCTCGCCGGGGGTGTTGTACAGGTAGAAGCTGAGGCGGCAGCTGGCGGGCGGGTTCAGGCCGAGCGCGTGATGGGCCAGCGTGGCGCAGTGGCAGCCGGCCCGCGACTCGATCCCGGCCTCGTTCAGGGCCCGGGCGACGCCGACCGGATCCCGGCCGGCCAGGTTGAACGCGACCAGCGAGGTGCGCCGGCCCGCGTCACGCGGCCCGTAAATCGTGATCCCGTCGATGCCTCCGAGCCCGTCGAGCGCCCGGCTGGTCAGCATCTGGTTCCACGCGGCGACGCGGCTCATGGCGGCCCGGACGGCATCGCGCTCGACCGGGCTGGCGGTGCCGAAGTACGCCGTGCGCTTCGGGGTCAGCGCCAGGTCGAGCAGCAGCCGCAGCGCCTGCGCGGAGATGACCGCACCGAGGATGTTCGGGGTGCCCGCGGAGTACTTCCAGGGCAGCGCGTTGTATTCGACGTGGTTGGGGAAGACCCGTCCCTCGGCGATCATGTCGCCGCCGTACAGGAACGGCAGCGCCGGATTCAGCAGCTGCTCCCTGGCGTACAGCACCCCCACCCCGAACGGCGCCAGCAGCTTGTGGAAGGAGAACGCGAGGTAGTCCGCGCCGAGGGCGCGGACGTCGGTATACGACCCCGGTACCAGCTGCGCCCCGTCGATCAGGAGCCACGATCGCCTTTCCCCGTTCGGCTGGAAATAGCCGCTCGCGTCGGCCAGCGCCCGTACGGCGGCCAGCGGATTCCTGGTCCCCAGGAAGTTGGACGCGCCCGTGCAGCAGACCAGCTTGGTGCGCCCGTCGATCAGCGACGCCAGGTGCTCCAGGTCCAGCTCGCCGGAGACCGGGTCGAACCGGGCCAGGCGGCACTCTACCCGGCGGCCGAACCGCGGCAGTATCTCCCGGCACATCGCGTACCAGGGGACGTAGTTGGAGTTGTGCTCCATCAGCGTCGTCACCACGTTGTCCCCGTCACGGAACTCGGTGAGCAGCGAGTACATGACCGCGTTGATGGCCTCGGTGGTATTCCGGTAGAGCGCGATGCTGGCCGGGCCGGGCGCCCCGATGAACCGCGCGATCGTGTCGTAGGACTCCTCGAAGCGCCCGGTCATCGCGGCCGAGGCACTGGACTGGCCCCGGTGGACGTTCTCGTAGTCCGGCCCGAGCGAGGTGTACAGGGCCAGCAGCTCACGCGGCGGCTGCGTGCTCGCCGCGTTGTTCAGCGCGATCCGGTCCCGCCCGGGAAACAAGAAGTGCCTGCGCACCGCGCGGACGTCGATCGTCCCCGGCGCCGGCACACGGCCGGCTCCCCCCTCGGCAGCTGTCATGACATGATCCTTCCGCCCGTAATCCGAGTGTCACCGCGCCGCCGTTCGCGATGCACCAGGGGAATCCCTGGATTCTTAGAGGGAGCCGGGCCGCGGAAAATACAGGAACGTATGGACATGAGCCAGGCAGTGGCGCTTGCATGGAGGGCAGAGACACCAGGCCTGAATTCCGGGAGCCGCGGGGATGATCGTCAGCCGGGCGGCCGAGCTGAGCCGGCTCGACGACCTCCTCACCGCGCTGGCGGGCGGCGAGGGCGGCGCGCTGGTCGTGCGCGGTGAAGCCGGGATCGGCAAGACCACGCTGCTCGAGACCCTGGCCATGCGTTCGGGCGACGCGGTCACGGTGATCCGGACCTGCGGCGCCGAGACCGAGGCGGAGCTCACCTTCTCCGCGCTGGCCGATCTGCTGGATCCGGTGCTGGACGAGCTGGCGGCGCTGCCAGAACCGCAGGCGGCGGCGCTCATGGGCGCGCTGGCCCTGGGGCCGCCGGCCCCCGGTGACCGGCTCGCGGTCTGCGTCGCCACGCTCGGGGTGCTGCGGGCGGCGGCCCGGCACCGCCCGGTGCTCGCCGTGGTCGACGACCTGCAGTGGATCGACGCGTCCTCCCGCGAGTGCATCGAGTACGCGGCCCGCCGGGCGGGCGGGCCGCTCGCGGTCGTGCTGGCGGCGCGTGACCCGTGGTACCCGCCCGAGCACGTCCACCTGCCGGAACTGCAGGTCGGGCCGGTCGACGACGCCGGAGCCGCCGAGCTGCTGCGGCACCGGGCACCGGACCTGGCGCCGCCCGTCGCCAGCGCGATCGCGCTGGCCGCCGCGGGCAATCCGCTGGCCCTGGTCGAGCTGACCGCGGCGCTGAACGCCGACCAGCGCACCGGTGCCGCAGCCCTCGATCTCCCGCTCGCGCCGGGACGGCGGCTGCAGCGAGCGTTCTCGGGCCGGGTCGGCACGCTGGACGAGCAGGCCAGGCGGGCACTGCTGATCGCCGCGGCGCACGCCGGGCACGAGCTGCCGGTAATCGCCGCCGCCTGCCTGGGTGCCGGGACCGACGTCGGGCATCTCGGCGAGGCGGAGGCTTCCGGACTAGTGCGGATCGGCGTGAACCGGGTGAGCTTCACCCATCCGCTGATCCGCGGCGTGGTGTACCAGGAGGCGCCGGCGGCCGAACGCCGCATCGCGCACGCCGCCCTGGCCGCGGCGCTCGGCGACGATGACGACCGCCGGGTGTGGCACCTGGCGGCGGCCGCGGTCGGAACCGACGAGGAGGTGGCGGCCGACCTGGAACGGGTTGGCGGCCAGGCGGTAGCCCGCCGCGCCTACGCCGCGGGCTCCAGCGCGCTGGAGCGCGCGGCGCGTCTCACGCCGGCCCGGGAGGCTGCGAGCCGGCGCCTCATCGCCGCGGGCCAGGCGGCGGCCGGCGCGGGCATGGCCGACCGCGCGCTTGCGCTGTTCGGTGAGGCGGCCGAGGTGGCCGCCACCGAAGATCAGCGAGCGCAGGCCCAGCAGCTGCGCGGCCGGATGATGGTCTGGCGGGGCCGGGGCGCTGAGGCCGTGCCGCTGCTGGTCGGCCAGGCCGGGCTGGTCGCGCCGCGGCTGCCGGCGCTCGCGGCGGCGATGTACTCGGACGCGGCCAACGGCGCCACCACCATAGGTTCCTACCTGGAGGCGGAGAGGCTGGCCTGGCGCGCGGCCGGGCTGCTCGACGACGGCACCGACCCTGCCCTGCGCGGGGCGGTGCTGGGGCTGCTCGGCTGGGCGCTCACCTTGCGCGGGAAGACATCGCAGGCACGCCGGGTTCTCAGCGAGGCGACCCGCCTCGCCGAGGGCCTCGACCCGCTCGGCCCGGACTGGTCGTGGCTGCACCTCATCCTGCGGTGTCAGATCCCGCTCGGGGAGTTCGAGCAGGCCAAGGCGAAAAGCCTGGAGCTGTGCCGGCGGGCGCGGGAGGCCGGCGCGCTGGCCGCGCTGAGCGGCATGCTGCACGTCGCCGCGGACACCGCGTTCCGGCTCGGTGACTGGGACACGGCCGACGCCGCGGCGCTGGAGGCCATCCAGGTCGCGGGTGAGGTCGGCCAGCCCGCCGTGGTCGGCTGGGTGCTCACGATCAGGGCGCGGATCCTGGCGGCGCAGGGATGTCCCGCCGACGGCCGCACGGCGGCACAGGCGGCGCTTCGGATCGCCGAAACCGGCCGGATAGGCGCTGGCCTGCGGTTCGTGTACGCCGCGCTGGGGTTCCTCGAGCTCGGCCTGGACCGGACCGGCGCGGCGATCAGCGAGCTCGAGACGGTCGAGCGGCTGGTCGAGGGCACCGGCCTGGAGGATTCGGTGATCGTCCCGTGGGAGCCTGATCTTGTCGAGGCCTACGCCCGCCAGGGCCGGCCCGATGACGCCCGGCGGGTGCTCGCCCGGCTGGAGCGGCGGGCGGACCGGACCGCCAGCCCGGTCGCGCGGTCCGCCGCGGCGCGGTGCCGCGGCATGGTCGACGACGACTTCGAGCCGGCCTTCACCGCCGCGCTCGCGCTCGACGACCAGCGGCCGATGCCGTTCGAGCGGGCCCGGACGCTGCTCGCCTTCGGCCGCCGGCTGCATCGCGCCCGCCGGCGCGCCGAGGCGCGCGAGCGTCTGAAGGCGGCACGGCTCGGATTCGAGAAACTGGGGGCCAGCGCCTGGGCCGAGCAGGCCGAGGCTGAGCTGAGCGCGGCCGGGGCACGCCGCCGCCGGGAACCCGATGACACCGCGCTGACGCCACAGGAGCTCCGGGTCGCCGCCGCCGTCCAGCGCGGCGCGTCCAGCCGCGACATCGCGGCCGACCTGTTCCTGTCGCCGAAGACGGTGGAATTCCACCTGCGCCAGATCTACCGCAAGCTCGGCGTCCACTCCCGGACGCAGCTGATCGCCGCGCTCGCGGAGCCCGCGGAGCCCGCGGAGCCTGAGCAGAGGAGAAGACCGTGAAGGTGCATGTCGATCCGGAGCGCTGCCAGGGACACACGCTCTGCGCCATGATCGCGCCGGACATGTTCGAGCTCGACGACGTGGACGGCCATTCCTCGCCGGTCAGCGAGCAGGTCCCGGCGGACACAGAAGCCACGGTGGCCGAGGCGGTCCGCTCGTGCCCGGAGCAGGCCATTTCGATCTGGTGAGCGCCGGGAAAGGCGACAAGGAGAGCGGCGACGAGGAGTGCACGGCGTGAGCGCAGCAGAAGTCCCCGGCGACGCCGGCCGCAGGAAGAACCCCTACCACTTCGACCGGCACACCCCCGCCTATCGGCACCATTTCGAGGCGATCACCGCCGAGATGCAGGCCTGGTGCCCCATCGCCTGGAGCGACACCTACGGCGGCCACTGGGTCGCGGCCGGAAACCGCGAGGTCTTCGAGCTGGCCCGTTCGGCCGAACACCTCTCCAATGAGCACGACGTGAACAACGAACGCCGCGGGTACCAGGGCATCACCATTCCCACCCCGGAGCACATGATCCAGGGCGGGTTCCTCGAGATGGACCCGCCCGGGCAGCGGCAGTACCGCCAGGCGCTCAACCCGTACCTGTCCCCCGCCGCGGTCAGCCGCTGGGTCCCGGTTGTGCGGGAACTGGTCCGGGCCTGCCTGGACGAGAAGATCGAGACCGGGCAGATCGACTTCGTCGACGACCTCGCCAACGTGGTGCCGGCCGTGCTGACCCTGGCCTTGATGGGCATCCCGCTGAAGCACTGGACCATCTACTGCGAGCCGGCCCACGCCGCTGTGTACACGCGGCCGGATTCGCCGGAAATGGCCCGGGTGCGGGACCGTCAGATAGAGATGTACCAGGACATGTTCACCCAGCTCACGACCATCAAGGAAAACCCGAGGCCGGGCCTGATCGATGCGCTGGCCCGGGCAGTCATCAACGACAGGACCCCGCGGACTACCGGTGCGACCCGGCGGGCGCGGTGCATTACGAGACCATCGGCGTCATCCAGGGCATGCGGCATCTCCCGGGGCCAGCGCCGCGATTGTCCCCTGACGGTCACACTGTGCGGGTGACGCCGCCGTCCACCCGGATGATCGCCCCGGTCGTGTAGCTCGACGCCGCGCTGGCCAGGTGCAGAGCCAGCGGCGCCAGCTCGGCCGGATCTCCCATCCGTCCCAGCGGCACGAACGGGACCTCGGCGCCCTCGGGCGGCGCCCAGCCCTTGCTGATGTCGGTGCGGAACGGGCCGGGCAGGATGGCGTTGACCCGCACCCTGGGGGCGAAGGCCTCGGCCAGTCCCACGGTGAGCGCGTTGAGGCCCGCCTTCGCGCATGCGTACGGGAGTTCTCCCACGCTGGCCGTCAGGGAAGCGGTTGTGCCGATATTGATGATCGAGCCCCCGTCGTGGGTGACCATGTGCGTGGCAGCCAGCACCGCCAGCCGGAACGGGCCCTTCAGGTTGACGGCCAGCGTCTTGTCGAACAGTTCCTCAGTCACCGCGTCGAGGCTCGGGTACAGCGGCGACATGCCGGCGTTGTTCACGAGCACGTCCAGCCTGCCCGCCCGCGCCAGGGTCTCGGTGATGAGCCGGTCGCAGTCGCCCCACCGGCCAACGTGACAGGCGATGGCCACCGCCCGGCGTCCGGTTGAGGTCCTGACCTGCTCGGCCGCGGCCTCGCACGCGTCAAGCTTGCGGGAGGCGATCACCACGTCGGCGCCCGCCTCGGCCAGCGTCTGGACGATGGCCCGGCCGATGCCGCGCGATCCCCCGGTGACGATGGCCACCTTGCCGGTCAGGTCGTGCAGCGCCGCGAAGGAAGTCACGAGCCGATCGTGCCACGGCCCGGGCTGAAACATCGTCTTGATTTGTTTCCATCCCGGGTGAGCCGCCGGGAGAATCAAAGCGACGGCCGCAGCCGGCGAGGAGGCACGATGGCGTGGGACTTCGAGACCGACCCTGAGTACCTGGAGCATGAGGTAGGGACTCAGTGATCGACCTCCATCGCCTCGGGCGGTGGATGGACGACCAGGGCCTGCCCGGCCAGGGCGAGCCGATCGAGCACCGTATCGTGTCCGGCGGCACGCAGAACGACATCTATGAGATCAGCCGGGGCAAGCTACGCTGCGCGATGCGGATCCCGCCGCCGTCAGCGCCCGCCGACCGCGACGCGGGCATCGGGCGGGAGTGGCGCATTGTC
>Ga0335085_10006772_pt1 | contig 18003 bp, 30 predicted proteins | sample Lox_Sample_45_FD_206712 | JGI IMG/M metagenome (GOLD analysis project Ga0335085, IMG submission 206712) | Soil microbial communities from Loxahatchee National Wildlife Refuge, Florida, United States - Lox_Sample_4.5 | ecosystem: Environmental > Terrestrial > Soil > Wetlands | place: USA...
CGACCCGAACACGTCCTGGACCGCGCCAAACGCCCGCGCGGTGCGCACCGCGCCCTCGATCTTGAGCCGGTTGCGCACCAGGCCCGGGTCGCGGAGCAGCCGCTCGACCCGCGAGGGCGTGAAGCGGGCCACCCGCGCCGGATCGAACCCGGCGAACGCCACACGGTACCGGGCACGCTTCCGCAGGATGGTCGACCAACTCAGCCCCGCCTGCGCCCCTTCGAGCAGCAGAAACTCGAACAGCAAGCGGTCGTCGTGCACCGGCACGCCCCACTCGCGGTCGTGGTAGGCGACATCCAGCGCGCCCACGGCCCACCCGCACCGCCGCCTGGTTCCGGTCATTGGATGCGACTAGCGTAGCGCGCCCCGCCGCCGCCCACAACCCGGCCTTGCGCGGCGGCACTTTGTGATGCAAAGTTGAAGCCGGGAGCCATGGGGAGAGGCGCATGACGGCGATCGAGAAGTACTTCTTCACGCCCATCTACTACCCGCGCAACCGGTGGTCGGTCGTCCGGTGGTGGGAGTCCAGGCGGCTGCTGTTCAACGGGGTGGTCGGCGCCGCGGGCCTCCTCACGCTGGCGAGCGCGTACCTGTTCGCGGCGCTGCCGCCGGCCCTGGCCACGAGCGGCCCCCCTGCGGCGGCGGTGCTGGTGTACGCGGTGATGGCGAACGTGTGCTACAGCCTCGGCGCGCCCGCCGACCTGCTGCTGCGGCGAATGCTCGGCGAGCGCGCGCCCGCCGTCGGGCCGGCCATGTTCCGCTACGGCTTCGCCTTTTCGCTCGGGCTGACCCTGCTCCCCATCCCGGTGTTCGCGCTGAGCTGGCTGATGCGGCTGCTCACGCGCTGACCCGCGCCGGGCCCTTTCAGGACGAGGCCGCGGGCCTCCGGTCGTACACGCGGCGGAACGTGACCGGCCCGCGACCCATCGACGGCTCGAACTTCACCAGCACGAACAACTGATCGCCGGCCGGCGACATGAAGTACGTCTCGGTAATCTTGCCGGCGCTCCCGACGTGACGTTCGACCTCGAGCCGCCCGTCGCGACGGCGCGCGCGCAGCTCGATGGAGACGTTCGCGTCGCCGGTCTCCTTGAGCTTGTGCCCGTTGGTACGGAGCACGACGGTGTCGGCGCCGTCCGCAATCAGCGAGAAGGTCGTGTCGGCGTCGACCAGGTCGAGCTGCGTGGGTGCCTGGAACGCCAGGTCGAACAGATCGTTCCTCGCCTGCCGGTCCCCATAGGACGCCCCACCGCCGCCGCCCATCCGGCCGCCGCCTCCCCCCATCCCGCCGCGGCCGCCACCACGTCCACCGCCATACCCGCCTCCGAAGCCGCCCCCGCCCCCGCCCCCGCGGCCGCCACCCATGCCGCGCCGCCCCTCCATGCCGCCACCCGTGCTATCGCGATGCATCATGGAGCGCGGGTCGTCGCTGTCGTGGGTGTTGAGTTGCCAGTGGCCGGAGACGTCGGTCGTCGTGTCCCGCGCCGGCACGGCGGGAGCGGGGGCCGTTCGCATCACGGCTCCCAGGAGCATGGCCCAAGGGATCATAGAGAGTACTACGCCACGAGTCCCGGGTTTGTTAACCCCCTCCCGGGCCGGACCCGGCCTACGGCCCGCGCCGGAATAGCCAGAGGTAAGCGGCCGGGAACTCCCGGCTCCAGAACCACTCCGCGTGGGCGCCGTCGGCGGGGAGCAGCGAGCGCACGTCGGCGGCCGTGTCGATGCCCGCCGCGGCGAGCGTGTCGAGCATGGCGTTGGTGGACCGCACGAAGACGTGGTCGGGGAGGCCGGGCTCGGATGCGCCCTCCTCGTGCCCGCTGTCGAAGTAGAATCGCGTGGGCGGCCGCCGGCGCCGCGCGGTCCGCGCCAGCGCGAAAATCTCGGGATTGACGAACAGCGACGGCGAGAAGGCGAGCACCCGCCCGAACACATCGGGATAGCGGAGCGCGGCGTACAACGCGATGAGCCCGCCGAGGCTCGAGCCGCCGATCCCCGTGTCGATTCTGTCGCGCCGCGTGCGATAGTGCGCGTCGATGTACGGCTTGAGCGTCTTGACCAGAAAGTCCACGTACGCCGCGCCCTGGCCGCCGCCGCTGCCCAGACGCGGGATCGCCATCGCCCAGGGCATGTACTCGTTCAACCGCTGCGCGCCGCCGTGGTCCACCGCCACCACGATGATGCCCGAGTCGCCCAGGGCGTGCAGGCTGTCGAGCGTCTCGTCCACGCGCCACTCGCCCGCGAAGCTGGTCGCCGCGTCGAAAACGTTCTGACCGTCCTGGAGATACAGCACCGGATAGGTCTGCCGCGAGCGCGCGTACCCGGGAGGGAGATAGATCCACACGCGCCGCGTGCGGCCGAGCTGCGGCATGGCGAACGCCGTGTCCAGCACCGCCACGGTGGGTCCCGCCGTCGAGTGGACCGGCGCAGCCGTGGAATCACGCCACGCCGCGACGACGCACGTGTCCACCGCGGCGCCATCCGCCGGAATGGTGAACGTGCGGTTCGGCACGTCGCCGTGCGCCGCGGTCGTCTCCACCCGCGCCCACGACCCGAGCGTGAGCTTGAACTCCACCGGTCCGCGCACCGAGTCCGGGAGCGTGAGGGCATACGTGCCGCCCGCGCGCCGCACGAGGCGATACGCGGAGTCTGCCGGGTTCCAGCCGTTGAACGTGCCGGCGACGAAGACCGCCGCTCCCGCCGGCGTACCTGCGGGCAGCTGCGTGACCACGATGGTCAGCCCCCGCGGCGCCGGAGCCGCCTGCGCCGCGGCGCCGCGCGGCGCGCACGCAACCAGCGCGCTCACGCACCAGTATGTCGCTTCGCGCCTCAGCGACATGCGTCAGCCGGCGTACTGCAACGTGACGGCGGTCCCGTAGCACAGGACCTCCGTGGCCGAACCCGGGCGGCTGCCGACCTCCGACGATTCGTACCGGACGCCCAGCACCGCGTTGGCGCCCAGGCCCTGGGCGTGCTCGATCATGAGCCGGTAGGCCTGTTCGCGCGCCTGCTCACACATCTCGGTGTACGCCCCGACTCAGCCGTGGTTCGGCGAATGGCGGCGGCGCACCGGAGCCGGCTCCGGCGGCGCCCGCAGGCCGAAGTTGCGCCACGCCGACTCCGCGAGGCTGTCGACCACGTCCTCGGCGCCGAAGCGCCCGACGCGCGCGCCGAGCACCAGCACCGGTGCGCCGGTCGTGAGGTCGTAGATGCTGATGGCGAGCTGCGTCGAGTCGCCCGGCGCGTCGTCGGCCGAGGCGCCGCAGAAGTAGCGCGCCGGGTCGGGCAGCCGCCACCGGCGCTCCTTCCACACGAAGATCTGCGCCGACCGCCCCGACGGCGGCCACGCGACGACGCGGAGGGTCGAGTCGAGCCGCGCCACCGCGCGCAGCGTGGCCGCAAGCCGTCCGGTGAGCGCGCTGTCGGAGCCGGCGGACACGATCACCACCGGGTGCGGCCGCGACTGGCCGGCCGCCGCGCGCACGCCGGTTGCGCAAGCGAGAACGGCGACGATGAGGGCACCACGCGTGCAGGGCAACGGAAGACCGCCTAACGTCCAGAGGGTCCGGCGGCGCGGCCGCGGGGCGGCGGCGCCCCGATACACTATGCCGGCCCGCCGGATTGCGCCAGGTCGCCGGCGGGCGGCCCCGCCGCGTCCCGGATGCGCGCGATCTGCGCGCGGTGAACGAGGTCGTGGCCGGCCATCAGCGCCGTCAGCCGCGCGACGCTCTCCGGCCCACGCTCCGCGTGCCGGCCGGCGCGCGCCCACTCGCCCGGCTCCAGCGCGGCGAGCAGGCGGAGGTTCCGGCGCCGCAGCACGTCCAGTTCCTCCAGCAGCACCTCGGCATCGGCCTGCCCGTAGCGCAGCCGCTGCGCCCAGCTGTCCTGGTCGTAGCCGCGCAGCTCGGGCTCCGGCTCCGCCACCACCGCCCGCAGCCGGTACCCCGTCACCAGTTCCTGGTCCACGAGATGATCGAGCACCATCAGAATCGACCACTTGCCCGGCGCCTCGGGCCGGCGGAGCCGCGCGTCCGACAGGCCGGCGAGCAGCGTGCGCAACTCCGGTATCAGGCAGCGCTGCACCTCGAGCGGATCGCGGTCGCCGAGCAGCTCCAACAGGTCGCGCACGTATCGGCTCGACTCGCCGGGCGCGCGGGACGACGGATTCGAGAATTTCGACATGGCACCCCTCGGTGTCCGGCGACACGCGCCGGAGAGGACTAGCGCCGCCGGCTGCGCAGCGTCGCCACGAACGCGTCGGGGTCGGCGGGACTCAGCAGCAGGCTGTAGCCCGCGGTCGTCGGCACGTACACCGCCTTCGCGCGATCGGTCAGATACAGTAGCGCTTTCTCGCCGTTCGCCAGGCGGAACCACCCGGACAGGTAGCCGGGCAGCGCCGTGCCGAGCCGCCGCGACACCGGGCGCAGACCCGTTTCGGAAGTCAGATTGACGCGCCTGGCTCCGGTCACGTCGAGCTGGCTGCGTGGAATCGTGCGGCTGTACAGGTCGCCGCGCAGCCGCAGCCCGTCGGCGGTGACCTCGAAGCTGGATGCGTGGGCCCCCCGCACCGAGACGATGAACAGCGCCACGAGCCCGATGAGGATCACGCTCACCGGCACCACGAACCACAAATAGCGGCTCGCGGCCGGCGCGATGGGAAACACGGTCATGCAGCCTCCGTTTCGCTATGGTTCGACGCGCCAGTACCCGGCCATAAGCTCAGCGACCCACGGCGGCTGACGCACCGGCTCGCGCGGCAGGAACTCACGCATCACCGGCTTGATGTCCAGCACCGGCGTTCCGTCCGCGGCGTCCAGGCCGGACACCTCGAGCATCCTGCCCTCGCGCCGCAGCACGCGCACGATGGTCGCGCCGAGCCGATTGGGCCGCGCGCTCCCGCGCTGCGCGCAGATCCCGACCTTCGGCCAGCGCGGATTGCCTCTCGGGTGCCGGCTGCGGCGTTCCACCGACGCTTCCGCGATCCGGTCGAACTGGAAAATCACCTCGGCGTGCGAGAACTCCTCGATTCCGGCGAGCGCTTCGGCATCGAAGTCCCCCACCAGCTCGATCCGCGCGGGCACCCGGTCCCAGTCGCAGTCGTCGAGATCCGTGCGCGGCGTGCGCACGGTGCCGATCGGCGTGAGCGTGATCATCGACCCTCCGGCGTTCACGATGGCCTCCCGGTGCCGGCGGCGGCAGGCCCGCGGCGCAGCAGCGCGACGTAGTCGGGATAGTACAGATACTCCACGCCGCTGCCGCTCCCGCTTTCGGCGTTCAGCTGCATCGCCCGGCCGAGATCCTCGACGGTGATCTGGTGCAGGCGCCGCGGCAGCACGGGCGCGAGCAGCGGGAAGAGAGCCTGCGTGAGCTGGTCCTGGACGCCGTACCGGATCTCTCGCGTCACCAGCAGGCTCGGGCGGAACAGCGAGGTGCGTCGCGCGCCGGCGGCGATGACCGCCTGCTCGGCGTCGCCCTTGGTCCGGATGTACCGGTTGCGCGAGGCGGCGTTGGCGCCCACGGCCGACAGCAGGGAAACGTGTCGCGCCCCCGCCGCGACCGCGCCGCGCGCGAACGCCCCCGCGTACTCGACGTCGACGCGCCGGAACTCCTCGGCGCTGACTTTCCGCGGCTGGCCGATGCCGACCGCGCAGAACGCGACCGCGCAGCCGCGCGCGCGCGCCGCGGTCTGCGCCTCGAGGTCGGCGTAGTCCACGACGTGCAGCTCGAGCTTCGAACGGCCGGGCGCCGCGTCCAGCGCCGTGACCGGCCGGCGTGACAGCGCAACGACGCGGCGGCACGCCGGCGAGTGGAGCAGCGCCAGCGCGAGCGCGCCGCCCACCGCGCCCGTCGCGCCGATGAGGAGGGCGTTGTACGCGTCCATCCGAGGTGCTCCGTCCGATGCGGTCACGTCGCGCGTGGGCGCGTCATGCGCCCTCCGCCGGCGGCTGGTACGGCTCCGCGTCCCGTGGCCACACCCAGATCATCGTGTCGCGCCGCTCGCCGCCGGGCGCCGGGAAATCGCGGGGCCGCGTCGCGGCGTGGCGGTAGCCGAGGTTCGCCGCAACCCCGGCGCTGGCCAGGTTGAGCGGATCGCAGTGGATTTCCAGGTGGCCCGCTCCCATCGCCAGCGCGACCGGCGTGAGAGCGCCGGCCGCTTCGGTCGCGTAGCCGCGCCCCGCCACGTCGGTGCGGACCCAGTAGCCGATCTCGAGGGCCGTGGGGCCCACGCGCGCGTGCAGGCCGATGCCGCCCAGCACCTCGGCCTCCTCACGGTCGAACAACCCGAACGCCCAGTTGGGGCCGATCGCGAACGTGTCCCGGAAGGTGATCAGGCGCTGCTCGACGGCCGCGAGCGGCGAGGGCTCGTGGACCGCCCACGGGATCCACGGCAGCAGCTCGGGGAGGCTGGCGTCGATGGCGGCCTTGAGCCGCGGCGCGTCGGAGGGCTGCCAGCAGCGCAACACCAGGCGCTCCGTGTCGACGCGCTGGGGAGGAGGCGACCACATAACTCAACCGTCCCGGGATCGGTGCATGCGTCAGTCCTTGAGCAGGGTCTCGCCCTTGATGAACCACGAGACGCCGAACGCCCACAGCGCGATCGTCTCGAGGGCGAAGACCGGCGGCACCGCCGGGGCCGGCGACCCGGGCGCGAACGCCTGGACGGCGGCGATCGCGCCGATGCTCGCGAGCATCACGACGCCGCACACGCGGTAGACGCGGTTGCGGGCGAGCTTGGCGCGCGTCGGCGACCCACCCGTCTTGGTGAACAGAAACAGCGAGAAGAACGCCAGGATCAGAAACAGCCCCGCCGCGCACGCGTAATGCATCGCATGCTCCAGCGGCGAGCCGCTCGCCGGGCTCAGCGCCACGCCGAGGGCGCATACGCACGCGCCGTTACCGGCGACGTCGTCGGTGCGGGAGTAGCCGCGATACGTGTACAGGAACCAGGCGATCGTGAACAGGATTCCGACCAGCGCATCGCGCGTCCGGAGCTGGTAGTAGTCGCTGAGCGACGACAGCACCGCGACGCGCCGCTGCAACACGAATCCCCACACCGCGAGCACCACCGGAAGCGCCATGCCGAGCACGCCGACCACCCGGCGCAGCGTGAGGTACGACACCACGACGTCGGCGGCGGGGCGGTCGGCGGTGGGGTCAGCCACGCTCGTCGTAGTCCCAGTGGAACTTGTGCAGGACGCGGTGCACGATGGGCGCCACCACGATGCCGGCGGCGATCAGGAACACCAGGCCCGCGTACAGCGCGTAGGTGCCCGCGAACAGCTTCCCGGTCGCGGTCTGGGGGGCGTTCACCGGTCCCATGCCGCCCAGCAGCATCGCCGAGTTGAGAAACGCGTCCATCCAGCTCAAGCGCTCGAACCGCACGTAGCCGAGCATGCCGAGCAGCAGCGAGACGGCCACCAGCGCCAGCGACATCAGGGCGTGAATCGCGACCCGACCCACGAACGCGCGGCGCGGCAGCGGCGCCTCGCCGCGCCGCTCGTAGCGCAGCATCAGGGCCCTCGTCACCCGATGGTCCATGCGAGGGCGCCTAACTGGGCGTGGCGGCGGGGTCCACGCCGGTGGCGGCGTAGTACGACAGCACCCGGTCGCGGGCGCCCGCGCGCGTGTACACGTCGGGCTGGCGGGTGGCGACGACCTGCGCGATGACCGCGGCGACCTCCTCGGCGCTCTGCGAGTCCGGGAAGGTGCGCGAGTCGGGGCCGCCGTGGATCGCCTTGAGTCCGAAGTCCGTCCGGACCACGCCGGGCGACACCAGCGAGACCTGGATGCCGGGATGCGACTCCTGCACCTCGGCCCGAAACGTCGCGGTCAGCGCGTTGACGAAGTGCTTCGCTCCGACGTACGCGGAGCGGATGACCGCGAACGGAATCCGCCCGAGCATCGAGGAAACGTTGATGATGTGGCCCTCGCCGCGCTGTTGGAAGTGCGGCAACACTTCCTGCATACCGTAGAGGACCGACTTCACGTTCTGTCGCATGACCTCGTCGAGGTCGTCGTCCGTCATGCGCGAAGGCGGGACGGAGATCCCCTGGCCCGCGTTGTTGATCCACACGTCGATGTGTCCGAACCGCGCCAGCGTTGCGTCCACGACGCCGCGGACCGCCGCGCGCGAGGTGACGTCGGCGGGCGCGACCAGCGCGTCGGGGCCGCACTGCGCCGCCACGGCCTCGAGAAGGGCGGCGCGCCGCGCCGTCAGCGCGACCGCCATGCCCTGCGACGCCAGCAGGCGCCCCGTCGCCGCGCCGATGCCGGCGCTTGCGCCCGTGATCACGACGACCTTGCCCATGCAAGCCTCGCTTCGGTCACGCCGGGCTGGAACGTCACGCCGTTCCACCGCCCGCGCGCCGTCGAACCCGCGCGCCGGGGCGAACCCGGGGCGCGCGGGCGCTAGTTGACCTGGAGCAGTCGCGCCAATGTGGCGGCCGGGGAGATCAGCACGTCGCTGCGGACGGTGTACTGGGCCGCGGGCAGGCCGCTCGGTACCACCCATAGGAACTCGCGGACCAGCAGCCCCGACAGGACGCCGCCGAGCGTGTCGGTCACGACCGAGTCCGTGCACGTCGCCGGCGAGGGCAGCGTGGCGATGGTCGACGTGCCTTGCAGCACCTCGACGTTCGTGGCACAGGCGGCTCGCACCTTCACGATGGTTCCGCTGATGCTGGTGGAATCCGCCAGCGCCACCACGAGGGTCAAGGTGTCGCCCGGCGCCGCCGTGGCCGTGGAGTCGCCGAGGCGCCACGGTGGCCCGCGCATCACCTGCAGGCTGGCGGTCAGCGAGGATTGCACGCCCGTGGACGTGGAGCAGCCCGCCACCACCATCACGAGTCCGAGCATCGCGGTGCGAACCATCGCGGGAAGGTAGACGCCGGCGCCCGGCGGCGCCACCGCGTTCCGCCGGCCGGCCACGCGCCTAACGTCCATCCGGCGGCGCCCGCGACGCGCCGCCCGCGCAGTCGCGCACCACCGGATACAGCCGCCATTCGCCGATCAACGGGTGCGAGGCGATGACCACCATGTCCACCGGCGCGGTGGGCGTCTGCGCCACCGGGCACCCCGGGCCCGGCTGGTGCTCCGTCGCGAACAGGACGTCCCCCGACGTGAACTCCACGACACTGTCGATCGTGACGTCGTAGCCGGTGGTCGGGCGGCGACCGACGCCCATCACCAGCACCGAGGCCAGCACGAAATCGATCGTCGGCGGGGCCGGGGCCGCGCCGGTCGCGGGCCACGCCTGCGTCCACGCGACGCTCCACGCTCCGGGGTCGCCGACTTCGCGTTCGGTCAGATTGACGAACTGCGACGTATCGAGCTGGAGGACGGTGGCCTGGGGCGGGGCGACCCAGGCGTCGATCCGCTTGACCGCCAGTCCGGGCAGGATGGTCGGCGCCCCGCAACCCGCGACACCAAGGAGGGCCACCAGGGTCAACCGGATTGTCAGTGCACGCATGCGCGCCCGCGGCCCAGGGGGGGCGGCGCGCCGCAGGAAGTGCGACGGCACCGCTGCGTCTAAGGTGCAGCGCGGGCGGCATCCCGGCAACCGCGGCCCGGGCGCGCTCGCGATTAGAGCTTATGGACCTTCTCTGCCCGCATGACCTTCTTGGCGAACCAGAACACCAGCCAGGCGACGATGAGGAAGTCGACCGCCGCGCCGAACACGGGGCCGAGCAGGAAGTGCACCGGGCCGACATCCAGGGTCGCGGTGCGCCATGCCCCGCTCGGGACGAAGAAGGAGACGATCGGCATCAGGATCCCTTCGACGATGGCCGTGACGAGCGCGTTCGCCTTCCCGCCGATGATAACGGCGATCGCCAGACCGATCACGCCGTACTCCTTCAGGAAGTCCATGAACTCACGCAACATGGCCGCTGCTCCTCTCAGGAGATGAAAGCCGGGCTATGAGGGATTACTGACATGCGACCTGGCGGGAGAGCCAGGTTGCCTTATAGGTGCCGCTCACCGCTCCGGCGGTGGGGAACGTGAGGTTGACCGACCCGTCGACGCTGCTGTCCACGTTGATATCGGTGATGTGGATTGCCCCGGCGGTGGCGGCTTCCGGCGCGCTCGCCGACTTGTAGTACCACGCCTCAGCGGCCGCGCCGGCCCCGGTCACCGGCCAATCCTGGGCCAGAATCTGGTCCTCCGCCTGCCAGATGCCGAGCCGGATGTACGGCGGCGCCGGCTCCAGGCTGTCGATGGGCGACCCCGCCAGGTAGATCGCGATCGCCGGTCCATCGGTGGGGCTGCACGCGGCGGTCACGACGGCGTGTTCGAACCCCGTCGGCGGTGCCGTGACTTTCTTGGCGGCACAGCCGGGCAGGAGAACGCACAATACCAGGGACAGCAGGCGCGAAACTCGAGGTCTGGACATGGCTCGGATGGTGGCCGGAGGAGTAGGAGATTGCACACACAGCGGTGCGGTCGTCAACGCGCCCGGCGGCGGACCCGCCAGTACACCGCGGCGTTGAAGGCGAGAATCAGCGAGCCGAGCACGATCTGGATCTGGCGAGTGAGATTCACCGGGTAAAGTGCGCGGGTGACGTAGTGCTCGACGAACCCGCCGCCGTACCCGGCCTCGCCCGCGCCGCGCCGCAGCCACATCTCCAGCGGCGTCAGTGGGCAGATCCAGCCGGTGAACTCGACGATCACGCCCCATGCGGCCGCCGGCAGGTGGAACCACACGATGCCGCGCCACCTCAGGGCGAGCAGCCCGCCGAACACGACGAACAGCACGAACGCGCAATGCACCAGGACCACCGCGTCGGCGATCCAGCCGTAGACCATGTCACCGGTCCGGCGGTGCGGGTTGAGCGAGCATCCGGCGCAGGCGCCAGCCCACGGCCGGTTCGCGCACCCAGTCCGCGACGAACCGTCCCGTCACGTGAACCGGCGGCCGTTTCGCGATCGTGGCGGTCTGCTCGTAGGTGCCCCACTGCACCGCTTCATCGCCCAGCACGCTCACCGCCAGGCTGGTCATCCTCGCGCTGTCCACGCGCACATTGCTGAACGACGCGAGAAAGGCGCGGATGGAATCGCGGCCGCGGATGGTGCGCTGGCCGGTCCCGAGCAGCTCGCCGTCGGGCGTGTAGAGGGCGGCGATCGAGTCGCCGGCCACGCGGCGGACGAGGCTGTCGTAGTGCACGAGGGCGGACTCGACCTCCGCGCGCGCGAGCGCCGCCGGGGGCTCGCACGGGATGCGCCGCGCGCCGACGCTCCACTGCGAGAGCCGCACGCCGGGAAGGTCCACGAAGGTCCGGCCCGTGCCCGCCAGGCTGTCGCCGTCCCGACGCAACGTGAGGCGCACGCCGCTGAAGGCGCTGGTCCGCACCAGCGCGATGGCGCTGCGGCCCGTGACCCGCCAGAACGTCGCGACCACGGCCGTGTCGCGCGTCCCAGCGAGGGACATCGGGCCGATCGGCTCAACGTCCATGTCGTCGGCGCTGGCCAGGTGCCATCGGGCGAGCTTGCGGTTGGCGACGGTGTCGAGGCGGACGCGGCCCAGCGCGAACCCGGGCGCGATGCCCAGCGGACCCTCGCGCGCCGTGGACCCGAGCTGCCAGCAGCCGGCGAAGCTGGCCGGGCGGCGAGCGCCGCAGCCGCCGAGCGCCAGCGTGCCGAGCACGAACGTCCAGGCGAACCGACCCGTCGACAGGAAAAGACCTCCGTGGCGATTGTGCCGGCCCCCGCCGCGGCCCGACGCCGGCCGTTGAATGCTAGAGCGGCCGCCGGACTCGCGGAAGCCGGGCGGGCACTACGGCACGGCACCGGGGTATGCGGGACTTGTGAGATCAGCGCGATGGACAGGGCCGGCGCTCGCCGGCATGGCGATGGCGGCCTGCGCGCCGCACAGTCGCGTGGTGCGGGCTGGCGACCTGCGCATCACCCAGATCGTGACGGCCGCCCCGGTCGTGATCGACTCGCTGGCCTCGACCACCATGACCGTGTACCTGACGATCCAGAACACGGGTCAGGTCGCGGACACGCTCCGCGCCGTGACGTCGCATCTGGCGGACTCGACTGAGATTCACACCATGGCAGGCGAGGGTCGCGACCGGCACATGGCCACCGTGTCCGGCGTGGCCGTCGCGCCCGGCAAAACGGTGCGGTTTCGGCCGGGCGGCCGGCACATCATGCTCGAAGGCCTCCACAGCGCGCCCGCACCCGGCGATTCGGTTGCGTTGGTGCTGACGTTCAGCCGCGCCGGCGCCGTCCCGGTGACGGCGCGGGTCGTCCACCTCGACGACCTCGCCGACGCGCTGAAGTAAGACCGCGACTCAGGCGCCCGCTGCCGGCGGCGCCTGGTTGCGGGTCGTGAAGCCGAATGGCATGTAGCCGGGACACCATCCGATCACGCTCGTCACCAGGAACGCCAGCGCGACGACTTCCAGGACGATCGCCAACGTGCCGCTCAGCCGGTGCGCGAAGTACAGTGCGGCGATCACGAGCACGATCAGCAGCCGGATCGTGCGGTCGACACCACCCATGTTTTTCGGCATTGCGACCCTCGAGATTGAGGTACGTCGCAATCTAGCCGGGGCGGCTCGGCCGAATGACCGGCGCGCCGGTCGGGATTCTGGTCGCTCGAATGCTCGCGGACCCGCGCCGGGAGCGGCGCGGCGCCGCACGCGCGGCTACAGGAGGGCCTGCCAGTACGCCACGTCGATCCACTTGCCGAACTTGAACCCCTGCTCAACGAAGTGGGCGACTTTCCGCAGTCCGAACTTCTCGTGCAGCGCGATGCTGGCGTCGTTGGGCAGCGCGATCCCACCCATGACGGCGTGGATGCCCAGGCCCCGGAGCACACGAAACAGCTCCTCGTAGAGGCGCGACCCCAGACCCTGCCCGCCCCGGTCGGGCGCCAGGTACACGGTGATTTCGACGGAATAGCGGTACGCCGACCGCGCCTTCCACGGGCCGGCGTATGCGTACCCCACCACGGTCGAGTCGTCCGTGATCACCAGCCACGGCAGCGCGGCCGCCTGGATCGCCGCGATGCGCCGCTTCATCTCCGCGACGGCCACGGGCGCTTCCTCGAAGGTCACGACCGTGTGGGCGACATAGTGGTTGTAGATCGCAGCCACGGCGGCCGCATCGCCCGGGCGGGCGGCGCGAATCGCCACGGCCCCGGTTACGCCGGTTTCAGCGTGGCGTCGAGCAGCGCGATGAGCGTCGACCAATGGCGTTCGCTGGCGGCGGGGTCGTATGCGGGAGTGTCCCGGAAGACAAAGCCGTGTTTGGCCGGATAGGTCTCGATCCGGTGGTCGACACCGGCCTCCGACAGGGCCTGCTCGAGCCGCTCCTTCATGTCGTCCGGAAACGACGAGTCCTCCATGGCGCCGGCGACGTACACCCGCGCCCGCATCCGCGGCGCGAGACGATGCGGGCTCTCGGGCGCATCGGTCGCCAGGCGACTGCCGTGGTACGACGCGGACGCGGCGACGCGGTCCGGATATGTCCCCGCCGCGGCGAGCGACGGGGCGCCACCCATGCAATAGCCCGTCGTGCCGACGCCGCCCGGCTGCACATCCGGCTGGGTGGCGAGGAAGTCGAGGAACGCACGCGTATCGCGGATGAGATTGGGCAGAGTGGCGCGGGCAAAGAACTTCTCCATGAGCACCTTGCGCTGCTCGGGGTCGCTGAACACCGTCTTCGCGTTCATCGGCGCGTAGGGGCCCGAACGGTAGAACAGGTCCGGCAGCAGCACGAAGTAGCCGTGGCTCGCGAGGCGCGTGCCCACCTCCAGCATCGCGTCGCGGATGCCGATGCCGTCCATGAACACGAGCACCGCCGGCCACGGGCCAGCGCCCTGCGGCCGGAAGACGTAGCCCGGGCAGACGCCGTCGTCGGTGCGAATCTGGACTGTCGTCGCCGTCATGCTGACCCTACCTGACGAGAAGAAGGAGCCGCGCGGGCGCGCCGCGCGCTACGAGGACACCGGCGCCGGCCGGCGCGCGCCGATGCGGTTCGCCGCCGCGAGAACCAGCAGGACGGCCACCACGATCCACAGCCGCGCGCCCGCCACCGGCACCCGGCCGTAGATACCCAGCAGCCGGCCCAGGAATCCCGCCCCCAGGAACGTGCCGATCGCGACCGCCAGGTTCAGCACCGGAAACCGCGCGCGCCACACCGACAGGACCAGCAGGCACAGCGCCAGCGCCAGCCCGGACGCCGCAAAGGTCGTGTCCGAGGACTGCCGAAGCTGCAGGACGGGCGGAACGCAGGCCGCCAGGAAACACGCGGCGGTCAGAAGCGGCTTCACAGCGGAAGTCGGCGGCATCGGATCCTCTTAGACTATGCGGCCGGGCTGCGACGCGCCAGATGACGGCGCCGCGGCGCTCCCAGGCTCGCGCGGGCCGCTGCGGCCCAGGAGGACGATCAGCGCGATCGCGCCGCAGGTGACGCACGAGTCGGCGACGTTGAAGGACCAGAAGCGGTGCACGCCGATACCGGCGTCGATGAAATCCACGACGCCGGCCGGGCGAGCCACCCGGTCGATGAGGTTGCCGACGGCGCCCGCCACCACGACGGCCAGGCACACGCGCAGCACGCGCGCCGATCGCGGCGACCGGAGCAGCAGCACCAGCAGCACGCACAGCACGATGAACGCGAGACAGCCCATGACCACCCGGCCGTGCGATCCGACGGGTATCCCCATCGGCGCCCCGGTATTGAACGTCAGGCTCAGCCGCAACACGTTGCCCACCACAGGGCGCGACACGCCGGTCGTCAGATGCCGCAGCGCGAGATACTTGGTGACCTGGTCAGCCACGACGAGCGGGAGGGCGAGGATGCCCAGCAGCCGCGCGGCTCCGCGCACGTCGCGGCGCTCCGGTGCGTCGTCGTTCATGGCCGGCACGCGGGCCGGCTCGACTCCGAGCCGAAGTCGGCGGCGCGCACCTAGGAAGACCGCGAGGGCAGGCGCGGGTCGTCCGGCGGCGGCAGCGGTGGCGATGCCGCCTGCGCGGTTCCCGCCGACAGGGCAAGCCGCGAGGCGAGTTCATCCATCTGGCGCCCCCGCAGACGCGCCCACCGCGGGACGCGGATCGCTCCGGCCGCGATCATCCCCACGCCGATGCCGAGCAACAGCTCGATGCCCGACAACGCGTCGGCCAGGTGGCCGCCGACCGCGCTCGACACCGTAAGCACCGCGCCGACGCCGAGGGCGGCCAGTCCCGCGCGCATCGCCGCGCTGGCGCCACCGTGCAGCGTGCCGAAGCGCAGGCGCTGCCCGGTCGCGGTCGGCTCGAGCAGAACGTGGAGGTTGCCGTTGGTCCACTGGCGCAGCGAACCGTCCGACCGCGTGGCGCCCCGCGCCTGGAACACCTCGCGCAACTCGACCACCAGCCGCTCCCACTCCGCGTCGCTGAGGCGGCGGTTGAGCGTCACCGTCCGCTCCACGCCGACCGGCAGGCCGAGAAACGTGCGCGAGCGCCCGGCGCGCCTGACGTCGAGCGCGAGGGCCGCCTGCGCGACCGCATCCGGCGAGATTCCCACCTCCCGGCCGATCGACTGGAGCTCGACGAGGGTCAGCCCTTCGGCGGACGCCGGCACCGGCGTGGCCGGAGGGCGCTCCGCCGCGGCACGGAAGATCGCCGCGATCTCCTCGTCGTCGTACCGCCGATCCGTCATGCGGTCGAGGCCGAGAAGGTGAGCCGGAAACCGTCGGGGTCGGCCGCGCGGATGATGCGCGCGCCCCACGGCATGTCGGTCGGCTCGGTCAGGAGGACGCCGCCGCGCTCCTTGATCCTCCGCGCGAGGGCATCCACGTCCTGGGCCACCGCAATCTGAAGCGAGATGCCCTCACCTTTGGCGCGATTCCACCCTTTCGCGCCGTCGTCCAGGTTGAGGAGCAGGCGCACGTCGCCCGCGCGCACGGCCACGGCGCGCAGCGCGCCGCCGCGGTCGATCTTGCGGTCGATCGCGAAGCCGACGACATCGACGTACCAGGCCAGGCTCTTGTCGAGGTCCTTCACCGTGAGCGCGGCCTGGAGCGAGCGCCCGCTGAGGGGCACCGACGTTGTCATGACTCTCCGGCGTGGTTGAGGCGGACGGGACTCACGTCACCTGATGGTCGAGCGAAAGATCCAGCGCCGTCAACGCCTCGAACAACTCGCGCACGAACGCGAGGAGGCCGGCCACCAGGCTCGCGACGCTCGCGATGAACAGCACCGCGGCGATGGCGCCCACGTCGGCGCCGAGCAACAGGCCGAGGAACAGCACCGCGATCAGGATCGCCAGCAGCACGATGGCCGACGCGCTCAACAGGATCGCCAGGCGCACCAGGCGCGCCCGGCGGCGCAGCACGGTCAGTTGGGCCTCGATGCCCGCGCGCTCGCCGGGGTCCGCCGCGGGCCGGCGATCGGCCAGCAGGCGCGCGCGATCAACGATGCGGCCCAGCCGCCCGGTGAGCGTCAGGAGCAGCAGGCCGATGCCCGATATCAGGACGACGGGCGCCGTGGCGGCCTGGATGGGCCCGAGGATCGCGGAGGACGTGCCGACCTGCATGCCGGACAATAGTCGCGATGGTCACGGTGAGCAAAGCGTGCCGACGCGCGTGGGGGGGCGACGATCAGCGCGCGACGGCGCTGTCGGCGCGCTGGCGCCAGCCCTTGATCTCCGCTGTCGTAAAGCGGAACGGAGTGACCGTGCTGATCAGGTGCACGCCGGTCGCGCCGCGCTCGCTCTCGAAGGCGACGCTGACCGTGGCCAGGGAGTCGAAGCCCGCATAGTGGCCCGCGACGAACGCCGCGACACTGTCGGCGAACGCCGCGCGGCGGTCCTGCGGGAGGCGATCGTCGGGGACGTCCACAAATGTGACAGTCAGGGCGTCGCGGTTGGTCAGGGTGAGATGGGTGTCGTAGCCGAAGTGCTGCCGCACGTCCCGCTGCAACACGATCAACGCCTTGACGTCGGCGCATGCGCCGAGCGCCACCGCGCAACCCAGGGCCAGCCACAATCCGCGGACGGTCATGACACCTACACTACGCCGGAGCCTGGCGAGGCGCCAGACGCCCGGCCGCCGGTGGCGTCGGTCGCGACCGCCACGTACGTGACGCTCCCGACGCGCAGGCCGTCGGCGCGGCCGGCAAAGAAGCGGGCGTTGAGCTGCGCCGGCCCGAGGACCACCACGTCGCGAAACCCCAACCCCTCGAGGCCCGCGGCGACGTCGTCCGGGCGCATCAGGGTCCGGAACGGCTCACCGAGACTCGCCACGCGCCGCCCGCGAAGCCAGAGAATCAGGCGTACCAGCATTTCGCGCCGGCGCGGCCGCGCGATGAAATCGAAGGCGACGCCGCCGGCGCCGCCGGCGGCGGCGGCCACCGCGCGCAGGGTCGCCCACAGCGGGCCGGGCTCGAGGTACGGCGTCACACCCAGCCAGGAAAAGAACGACGGTTCCCCCGGCGCGAGTCCCGCCGCGCGCAAGGCCGCCGCCAGGTCGTCCCGTTCGAAGTCCACGGCAACGAACGTGACGTTGGCCGGGATGGCGATGCCCTCGCGCCGCAGCTGGCGCAACTTCCAGGTCTGGGTAGCCGGGTGGTCGACCTCGAAGACCCGAAGCGCGGGGTTCGCGTTGCGCAGGGCGAACGTGTCGAGTCCCGCGCCCAGAACCACGTACTGCCGCACGCCGCGCGCGACCGCGGCGGCCAGCGCCTCCTCCGCGACGCGGCTTCGCGCGGCCAGCGCGGCCCTGAGGTACCGCACGAACGGCGAGCGCGCGAGGCGGTGCGGCGCGGTTTCGAGCACGGCCCGCGCGCGCGGCCCGACCATGCGGGCGGCGAATGGGTCGGCGAACACCGGCGGGGAGTCGAGCACCTGGTGCGCCGCGCGCTGGATCGCCACGCCGATCGCCGTGCGGCTCGGCCCGTCGTGTCTCACGCGCCCTCGCCGCTAGTGATGCTGCCGCGCGAGGGCGGGAACGTAACCGGACGCCGCGAGCACGGAGTCCGGCAGGTCGGGTCGCACGTCGTCGGCCGTGCCCGGCTTGCC
>Ga0335085_10006773_pt1 | contig 18001 bp, 15 predicted proteins | sample Lox_Sample_45_FD_206712 | JGI IMG/M metagenome (GOLD analysis project Ga0335085, IMG submission 206712) | Soil microbial communities from Loxahatchee National Wildlife Refuge, Florida, United States - Lox_Sample_4.5 | ecosystem: Environmental > Terrestrial > Soil > Wetlands | place: USA...
GACCACTTCGGCGGCGCCGGCCGCATCGCCCGTGAAGCGGGGGCGAAGCTCGTCACGCACCACGCGTTCTCGACCTGGACGGTGAAAGGTCCGAGCCCCGAGCGGGCGCTGACCGAAGGTGAGGCGCGGCGCGTCGAGGTCGAGGCGGCCGCCTACGCGCAGCACGTCGATGTCCCGCCCGACGAGATCCCGACCATCGACGATCCCGACGTCGTGCGCGACGACACCGACGAGACCGAGTCGACCTCGAGCCCGTGGGGCGCCAAGACGCCGTGGGGGACGACGAACGACGGTCCGCCGCTGAAACGGCGGCTGATGATCCGCGCGCTGCGCGTCCTGTTCACGCCGCCCGAGCCGACCGACCGCGTGCACCACGGCGAACGCCTGCGGCTCGCCGGACGCGAGTGGTTCGTCGTGCACACGCCGGGCCACACCGTGGACCACTTGTGTCTGTGGGATCCCGAGACCGGAACGTTGCTCACCGGCGACCATGTGTTGCCGTCCATCACGCCCCACGTGTCCGGCGTGCGCCGCGCCGACTCGCTGAAGTCGTACCTGGCGACGCTCGACCTCGTCGCGCAATTGAAGGGCGCGAACATCGGTCTTCCCGCGCACGGACACCCGTTCCCCGACGTCGCGGGCCGGGTCGAGGCGATCAAGGAACACCACGCCGAGCGCATGGAGCTGCTACGCCGTGCCGGGCTCGCGCTCGGACCCGCCACGGTCGTCGATCTGTCGCACGAGGTCTTTCCCAAGCGCCACTGGGGCACGATGGCGGAGAGCGAGACGTTCGCGCACCTGGAGCACCTCGCGCACGCGGGCGAGGCGGAACGCTTCGAGGAGAACGGCATGCTCGTCTACCGCATGGCGCCGGTCGCGGAATCGGCATGAGGCCATGACCGCCACCGACACCGAGATCGCGAACGAATCGGCCGATCTCCTCGCGCAACTCATCCGGAACGAGTGCGTCAACGACGGGACGCCGGAGTCCGGCCACGAGTCGCGCAGCGCCGACCTGCTCGCGCAGTATCTCGGCGACACGGGCCTCGACCTCGAGCGCTATGCGGCCCGTCCCGGCCGCGAGAATCTGGTCGCGCGCATCGAAGGCAGCGATCCGAGCGCGCCGACGTTGCTGTTGATGGGACACACCGACGTCGTCCCCGCCAATCCAGACGGCTGGCGCCGGGATCCGTTCGGCGGCGAGCTTGTCGACGGCGAGATCTGGGGCCGGGGCGCGGTCGACATGTTGAACCTCACCGCGACGATGGCAGTGGCGTTCCGCGCGCTCGCGCGCTCGCGCTTCACGCCGCGCGGCACGCTCGTGTACTTGGCGGTCGCCGACGAGGAAAATCTCGGGACCTGGGGCGCCGAGCACCTCCTCGTGCGCGAGAACGACTCGGTCGCCGCCGACTACGTCGTCACCGAGGCCGGCGGATTCCAGATGCCGACCGCACGCGGCCCACGGCTTCCTGTCATCGTCGGCGAGAAGGGCTCGTACTGGTGCCGTATCACGGTGCGAGGCACCCCCGGGCACGCGTCACAGCCCTTCCGGACCGACAACGCGCTCGTCACCGCGGCGGAGATCGTGAAACGCCTCGCGGAGTACCGGCCGCCCACGCAGATCCACGACACGTGGCGCGGGTTCATCGAGGGCGTCGACTTCGGACCCGAGTGGAACGCGCAGTTGCTCGACGAAGCGCGCCTCGCGCAGTTCTGCGAGGAGCTGCCGATCGGCCTCGCGCGCCAGGCGCACGCGTGCACGCACACGACGTTCGCGCCGACCGTCATCCATGGCGGGACCAAGACGAACGTGATCCCGGATTCGGTCGCGGTCGAGGTCGACATCCGAACGCTTCCCGGTCAGCGTGGCATCGACATCAGGGCGATGCTCGAGGACGCCCTCGGAGATCTCATGTCATGCACGGAGATCACGCCGTTCGACGAGAACGAGTCGACCTCATCACCCGCCGACACACCCCTGTGGGACGCGATGGGTCGTGTGTCGTCCCGGCTGGTGGAAGGCTCGGCGCTCGTTCCGTTCCTCACCGTGGGCGCGACCGATGCCCGGTTCTTCCGCCGCTCCGGCTCGGTTGCGTACGGGTTCGGCCTGTTCAGCCGCAAGCTGTCATTCGACGACTACGCATCGATGTTCCACGGCAACGACGAACGCGTCGACCTCGAGTCGCTCGTCCTGTCGACGCGCCTGTGGGACGCGCTCGCGCGCGACGTCCTCGCGTAGCGGTGTGACTTTCGTCGCAACGCGGCGCTTTCCCGAGGCTGTCGCGCCCCGACGCTTCAAGCGCTGAGGCGCCGCCGCCGATAGCTGCACACCGCTCGGACATGGGCGGTGGACGAAGCGACGAACCATCGCCCGCAATGTGGTCGCCTGGGCGGTGGGGAGCGAGTGGCGAACCCGGCGTCCCGAAGCTGAAGTGATGATCGGAGCTTCGTGGTTGCAACGCTGAGGTCGTCGAGAGTCGGGCGCTACGGCACACGTGCCGCGTGGTGCGCCGGAACCGTGCTCGGCGTCGGCCTGTTCGGCCGCCTCGCCGCCGCGTGGCCGGTGTTCTTCGCCGCGCTGACGACCGTGACCGCGGTCGTGATGGTCGCGGCCGGGTTCGTTCTGAACGGGCGCGGGCACGGTTCGCACTGGCGGACCGCCTGGATACTTCTGGGCTCGTCGCTGATGCTCCTGAGCCTGACCACGACGGTCGCCGCCGCGGGCGACTTCCACGGCGGTGCAGGTCTCGGGCTTCGCGTCGTCGAGGTCGTGAGCGCGTGTCTTGCCGGCGCCGGGATCGTCCGCCTGCTCGCGAGCCGGATCGCCGGCGGCGCAGGCGACATCGTTCTCGAAGGCGCGATCATCGCCGCCGCGTGCACGTACGTCGCGTGGGCGTGGAGCATCGCGCAGCACGTCCCGCACGTCGCGACCTCGCTGCCATCGGTCTTCGCCTGGGTGCTCGTCGTGTGGCTCACCGGCCGACTGCTCTACCTCACGCCCGAACAGATCGTCGGCTACCGGCTCCTCGGCGCGTCATTCGTCGGCATCCTGCTCACGGACGCGATCTTCGTCGGAACGGCGTCGACGGGCGGCACGATCCACCGCGGCCAGCTCGTCGGATTCACGCTGTGTGCCTACCTGCTCTGGGGCGCGGCGGCGCTTCACCCGTCGATGCGCGAGAACTTTGCCCCCGCCGAGATCGCGCAGACGCGCTTCGGCGTCGCCAAGCTCGCGATGCACCTCGCGTTCGCGATCGTCGCCCCGGTCGCGCTGCTCATCCTCCCGATGACGCGTCAGTCTCCGGGCATGACCGCGCTGGTCGCGGCGTCGGCACTGCTGCCGCTGCTACTCGTCGGCTACCTCGTCCGCCAGATCCGCGGCCGGGCGCGTGCCGAGTACCGCGCGCAACACGACGAGCTCACGGGGCTCCCGAACCGCCGCCTGTTCGAGGACCGGGCCGAACTCGCGTTCCGCGACGCCCGCCGCGACGAGACGAAGGCCGCTGTGCTCTTCCTCGACCTCGACCGCTTCAAGGCGATCAACGACGGGCTCGGCCACTCGATCGGCAATCAGCTCCTGCAGGGCGTTGCGAAACGGCTCAGCGCGGTCGTGCGCGAGATCGACACCGTCGCCCGGTTCGGCGGCGACGAGTTCACCGTGCTCGTCGGCGGCGTCGAGTCAACGGACGACGTCGCCGAACTCGCCCGCGGCATCCTCGACCTGTTCGCCCGGCCGTTCGCGGTGGGCGGCCGCGAGCTCCACACGAGTACGAGCGTCGGTGTCGCGCTGTTTCCCGACGACGGCGAAGACCTCGACACCCTCTTGAAGAACGCCGACATCGCGATGTACCGGGCGAAGGCGCGCGGCCGCGACTCGTTCGAGTTCTACACGCCCGGCCTTGCAATCCGCGCCCAGACGAAGCTTTCGGTCGAGTCCGGTCTGCGTAACACGCTCGAGCGCGGCGGACTGAAGCTGCATTTCCAACCTCAGCTCGACATGAAGACCGGGCGCATCTTCGGACTCGAGGCGCTCGCCCGGTGGCCGCACCCGAAGATCGGCATGATCCCGCCCGACGTTTTCGTGCCTGTCGCCGAGGAGAGCAACCTCGTCATCGCGCTCGGCGAGTTCGTGCTCGAGGAAGCGTGCGCGCACGCCCGCCGCTGGATCGACGACGGCATTCAGCCCCGCCCGATCGCGGTGAACATCTCGGCCCGCCACTTTGCGACCGAAGGTTTCGCCGAAGCGGTGCGCGACAAGATCGCGCGCCACGCGATCCCGCCGGGCACGCTCGAGATCGAGATTACCGAGTCGATCTTCATGCGTGACATCGAGCAGGCGAGCATCGAGCTCAGCGAGCTGCGCGCGATGGGTGTCCGCTGCGCGATCGACGACTTCGGCACGGGCTTTTCCGGGCTGCGTTACCTGCACGACATGTCGATCGACGCGTTGAAGATCGACCAGTCGTTCGTGTCGGGTCTGCGGCGCGACGAGGACGTCTCACCGATCATCGACGCGATCATCGGTCTCGCCGACCGCCTCGACCTCGACGTGGTGGCCGAAGGCGTCGAAACCGAAGAGCAGGTCGCGTTCCTCGTGGCGCAGGGTTGCACGAAGATGCAGGGCTATCTCTTCGGGCGTCCGATGCCTGCACGCGAGATCGAACGGCTCCTACGCTCGGACGACGCCGACGAGATCGACTGGCTCGCGCTGTCGACGATCGATCTCGAGACCGGCCGGATCGAGGCCCTTCCGCTGAGCGAGTACACGAGCCTGCTCCGCACGATCTGCAGCGCCTCCGACGAGCCGCTCGAGATCGATGCCGACCGTCTGCCCGCATTGCTCGACGCGCTCGCGAGCGACGGCGCGGACAGCGAGCACACCGGCGCGTTCCTGAAGATGCCGCTGCGCGTCGCCGCGGGTACGTGCGTCGGTCTGGTGCCGCTCGTCGGCGGTCTCGCGGCCGCGGGCGCGCTGCCCGGTCCGGTACAGAGCGTCGTCGCCGCCACGGGCCGGTCGATCGGTATAGAGATTCCCCAGGCGCACCGCCATCAGCCGCCGCACGTGCTGCATGTCGCCGTCGCGCCGAAGGTTGCTCCGACGATTCCGGCCGCGCCCGGCGGTGCGGGCGGGAGCGTGACGGCGAGCGGCAGCGGGTCGGGCGGAGGCGCATCCGCGGTGGTCGTCACGACGCCGACGACCGGCAAGCCCGCTCCGCACAAGCCGGCACCGAAGTCCAAGTCTCCGGTGCGCAAGCCGTCGAAGAACACGGGCGGACGCACGGCGCACGGTTCGCACGACGGCAACGGCTTCGGGAACTGGTTCGCGAACGGCAAAGGCAACGGAAACGGAAACGGCAATCAGTCGCACGGTGGGGGGACGAGAAACGGTTCGCCGCAACCGAGCCCGACGACGTGGCCGTGGTCGAACGGCTCCGGGAACCACACGTCGAACTCACAGCACCCGACGTGGCCGTGGGACCCGCATTCCACGACACCCCAGCACAACACCAAGACCAACAATTCGTCGAAGTCGCACGCGCACTCTCACTGACGCCGGCGCGGTCAGGATGACGAGTCGTCGACCGTCTTATTCGTCGGGCTGATCGCGCAGGTAGCGCTCGAAGTCCTCGGCGAGGGACTCGCCCGACGGAAGCTCGTCCTCGTCGAACCAATCCTCCTCGTCTTCGTCCTCATCGTCCTCGACCGCTATCTCGTCGTCGGTCGCGAGCCACCCCGGCGCCTCGTCGGCGGTGTCGTAGCGCGCTTCCAGGCGCGCGACGTACGCGCTGACGTCCGCGTCGCCGCTCACGACCTCGGACACGGAGCGTTCCCATGCACTCGCGGCGATGTCGAGGTCGGTGAGGTCGAAACCGAGGTCGAGCAGGTCTCCGAGCCGGTCGAGGATCGCCCGTGTGGCCTTCGGGTTGGGCGGCGTGGCGACGTAGTGCGGCACCGGCGCCCAGATGGACGCGGACGCGAAGCCGGCGCGTCGCACCGCGTCATGGAGCACACCGACGATTCCCGTCGGTCCCTCGTAACGCGAGCGCTGCATACCGAGCCGCGCCGCGAGCACCTCGTCGGTCGCGGAGCCGGTGCACTTGATCGGGCGCGAGTGCGGTGTGTCGCCGAGGAGCGCGCCGAGCGTCACGACGATCTCGCAACTCGTCTTGCGGGCGACGCCGATGACGTCGTCGCAGAACGCGGGCCAGCGCAGATTCGGCTCGACGCCGAGCAGCAGGACGAGGTCGCGGTCGGCACCCGGCAGCGTCCCGCCCGACAGGGCGAGCGACGGCCACGTGATCGCTCGCACGACCCCTTCGACGAGGTCGACGGTCGGGCGGGCGGCCTGGAAGTCGAGATACTCCTCGATGTCGAGCGCGGCGAACGGGCGGGCATTGGTCGCCCGTATCAGCCAGCGCACCGCGTCCGACGCGGCGTCGCCGGCGTCGTTCCAGCCCGAGAACGCGGCGATCATCGCGGGGCGCCGCAGCGTCGGTTCCACGTTCCAACGGACGGTCACGCGCTCACCTTACGTGTGGCCCGGCGACGCGTTGTCGCGTCGGATCACGGGATTGGCGAGTGTCCCCACGCCCTCGATCGTGATCTCCACGACGTCGCCGTCGACGAGCCAACGAGGCGGTTGGCGAGCCGCCCCGACGCCGGCCGGCGTACCGGTCAGGATCACGTCCCCCGGCTCCAGCGTGCAGCCCTGGCTGATCCACGCCACGAGATACGGCACGGAGAACACGAGTTGCGACGTGTTGGAAGACTGCAGGACCTCGCCGCTCACGCGCGTCTCGATGTCGAGTCCGCGCGCGAGGTCGACCTCGTCGAGCGACACGACCTCCGGCCCGAGCGGGCAGAACGTGTCGAACGACTTCGACCAGCTCCATTGTCCGGTCGTGTACTGATGGTCGCGTGACGAGACGTCGTGCGCGACGGTGACGCCGGCGACGACGTCGAGTGCTCCGGCTTGGGTCACGTCGCGCGCCCGCCGGCCGATCACGACCGCGAGCTCGCCTTCGTAGTCCGGCTGCTTCACGTGCGGCGGGACGACGATCGGTTCACCGGGCCCGATGACCGAGCTCGGCGACTTCACGAACAACGTCGGTGCTTCGGGGAGCGGGCGCCCGGTCTCCGCCGCGTGATCGCGATAGTTGAGTCCGACGCCCCACACCACGCGCGGCGCGGGTACCGGCGATCTCAAGCGAGCGCCCCGGCGGCGTGCAGCCGTTCGATCTCGGCATCGTCGACGCCGGCTTCACGGAACACCTCGTCGGTGTGTTCGCCGACCTGCGGCGCGGCGCGCCGGATCTCGAGGCCCTTGCCGTCGAATTGCATCGGTGACGACGACAGCCGCGCCCGCGGATGGTCGGGATGGCGTGCCATGTAGCCGTTGGCCAGCACCTGCGGGTCGTTGACCACCTCGACCGGCGATGCGATCGACGAGTAGATCGTGTCCTGCGCCGAGAGTCGCTCCTTCAGCTCCGCCAACGGGAGCGAAGCGATGCGCTGCACGAAGAGCGGATGCAGTTCCGGCGCGCGCTGTTGACGATCGGCCGCCGTCGCGTACTCCGGCTTGTCGAGCAGCTCCTCGAGGCCGAGCGCGCGGCACGTCGGCTCCCAGTGGCGCTCCGGGTCGAGCATGTTGAGGCTGATCCAGCGTTCGTCGGCGGTGCGATACGAACCGACGAGCACGCTGCTCAGGCTCTTGCCCGCGACGTGGCGCGGCGGCTCGACGCCCAGGATCGTCGTCGGTACGAGGTCATTGGAGAGCGTCCACACCGCGGCGCCGAGCAGTGACACGTCCACGACCGTGGCTTCCCCCGTCCGTTCGCGCTTGAAGAGCGCCGCCGCGACGCCGCCCGCGAGATACGCGCCGCCGGGCGCGTCGCCGAGCGCGCCGCGCGGCTGCACGAGCTGGCCGCCTTGCGGGGTCAGCATGTGCGCGAGGCCGCCGCGCGCCCAGTACGACACCGCGTCGAAGCCCCCCTGGTCGGCATCGGGACCTTCGAGCCCCTGGCCCGAGCCGATCGCGTAGACGCAACGGGGATTGACCGCCCACACGTCATCGGGATCGAGCGCGAGCTTCGTGCGCGCCGACGGCAGGAAGTTCGTGATGAACACGTCCGCCCACGCGATCAGACGGTCGAGCGCCTGCCTCCCGTCCGGGTTCCGCAGATCGATCGCGACGCCGCGCTTGTTGCGGTTGAACTGCTCGAACAGGAAATTGAAGTCGCCGGTGTCGGCGACGAAACCCATCGCCATGATCTGGCGCAGCGGATCGCCGGTGGGACGCTCGACCTTCACGACGTTCGCGCCCCATTCGGCGAGGATCGCGGCGGCCGACGGCACGAAGCCGTGTTCCGCCACTTCGAGAACGTTCACACCGTCCATCACGCCCATCGCGTGTCCTCCGGTTGCGAGAAGACCGTCAGCCGCGCAGCGCGGTGATCGACGATCGCGAACACTGATCGAGCGCGCCCTGCACCATGATCTCGACGAGCGAGCCGATGTGCTCGAAACCCTCGCCCACGGTCTTGCCCATCAGGAACCGCGCATGGATGCCTTCGAGGATGATCGCCAGCTTGTACGCGGCGAGCGCCTCGTAGAAGTCGAGCTGACTGACGTCGCGGCCCGATTCCTTCGCGTAGCGGTCGACGACGTCGTCGCGCGACAAGAAGCCGGCGTCGGTCGAGATCGTCGCACCGACGTTGCCGGTCTGCGCGTCGTCGCGCACGTAGTACAGGAGGTACAGACCGAGGTCGGCGAGCGGATCGCCGAGCGTCGCCATCTCCCAGTCGAGCACGGCCACGATGCGCGCCGGGTCATCGGGCGCGAGCATCGTGTTGTCGAGGCGGTAGTCGCCGTGAACGATCGTGGGTGACGGCGAGACGGGCAGCGCGGCGCGCAGCCGTCGGGCGAGCTCGTCGATCGCGGGGAGCTCGCGTGTCTTCGAGCGCTCCCACTGCTCACCCCACCGCCGCACCTGACGTTCGACGTAGCCGTCGGGGTGCCCGAAGTCGCCGAGACCGACCGCCTCGTAGTCGACCGCGTGGATGGCGGCGAGCACGTCGATGAGCTCCTCGGAGCAGCGCCGGGCCTCGTCGGTCGTCAGCGTCGCGATCTCGGCGCCGGTGCGCAGGATCTTGCCTTCGACGAGCTCCATGACGTAGAAGGGCGCGTCGTTCACGGCGACGTCCTCGCAGAACGCCAGGGTCGCGGGGACGGGTACGTCGGTCGGTGCGAGCGCGGTCAGCACCTTGTACTCGCGGCCCATGTCGTGCGCGGTCGGCAGCACATGACCGAGCGGAGGGCGGCGCAGCACCCACCGGTTCGCGTCGTCGGCGATCGCGTACGTGAGATTCGAGCGACCGCCCGAGATCAGTGTTGCAGTGAGCGGGCTCCCGGTGCTGCCGGTGACGTTCGCCGCGAACCACGGACGCAGCCGTTCGAGGTCCACTCCCGGCGGGGCATCGGTCACGGGCCGGAGGTTACAGACCTCCGGCCCGGCAGGGGCCGGGCCGGAAGGAACGAACGAGGCAACGGCGACGGCGTTACGCGATGCGCGACGCACGCGGCGCGACGGGCTGCCCGTTGCCGCGGGGATAACGCGCCACGCGTCCGACCGGCATGTCGACGCGGAAACCGGCCGCCGCGCGCTCCTCTTCCGACTCGGCGCCCCAGAAGCCGTACTCGCGGTTCGAGCGGGCCCACTCCCGGCACTCCTCGAGTGCAGTGCAGCCGTGGCAGACGGCACGGGCCTGCGACTCGCGCACCACGCGCGCCTCCGGTCGCTCGCCGGCCGGCGCGAAGAACAAGCGCGTCTGACCCTGGCACGCGGCGTTCGACGTCCAGGTCAACGGACCGGTGAATACGAATGTCGACACCATGTCGGCGGTCATGTGCTCCCCTTCACGACCGAGAGTGACGGAGCCGAGGAACCGGGTCGGGGGGACGCCCGGCTCCTCGTGCCCCTGTCGTACGTCCCTAGTGAACCCGATCACAAGACCATCTGTCAAAGGCGTGGAAACGATAGTATCAATCGGTATGAGCGATGGCTCAGGAAGGGCGAGGCGCGTCGTTCTCCCTGGTCAGATGCGGTGGCGCCGACCGCCGACGGTGCCGGCGCGAGCACACGCGCACCCAAGTCAACGAGGAGGCGGCGGTGGATTTGCGGCAGCTCGAGGCTTTGCTGGCAGTCGCGGAGACCGGAAGTTTCACCGCGGCGGCGGACCAGCTCCACACGGTGCAGTCGAACGTCTCGGAGCACGTCCGCCAGCTCGAGTCCGAGCTCGGCGTGCAGCTCCTCGCGCGGGGTCGCCGGGCCACCGTCCCCACCGAGTTCGGCGTGCGCGTGATCGAGCGGGCACGCGCGATTCGCAGTGAGATCGAGGCGCTGCACAAGGACCTGTCGATGTTGCAGGGCCTCGAAACGGGACACGCGACCCTCGGCGTCGTCGGAACGGTGAGCCGTCTGCTCGTCCCGATGGTCGTGGCGGAGATGCGCAAGCAGGCGCCGGGCCTGTCGCTACGTCTCACCGAAGGTGCGTCGGAACGGCTCGCGGCCGAGGTCGCCGAACGCCAGCTCGCGAGCGCGGTCGTCACCGAACCGGTCAGCAATCCGCGCCTGCACGTGGAGCACCTGCACGACGAGGACCTCGTCGCGCTGGTGCCTTCGCAACTGCACGGGGGCCTCACCGAACCGATCCCGCTGGCGGACCTCGCGCGGGAGACATTGATCCTGCCGCCCGACGGCAACCCGCTGCGCGACGAGGTCGAAGCGGCGGCGCGCGCCGAACGGGTCGAGCTGCGGGTGCGCATCGAGGTCGAAGGCATCCGGCTCATCGCCGATCTCGTCGCCTCGGGTGTCGGCGTCTCGATCCTGCCCGAGACCGCGGTCGCGCACGATCACGTCGGGGTGCGCCAGATGCACATCGCGCGCATGCCCCCGCGGCGACTCGCGCTCGTGACCGCGCGCGGCGTGCAGCTCTCGCTCGCCGATCAGGCCGTGCACGAAGCGGTACGGCGCATCGTCCGCGACGAGGGCCTACCCCGGGCCAACGGCGCGAGCTGAGCTACGACTCGACCGGGACGAACCGCGTCCCGATCACGGTGGACTCGGACGCGAGCCCGATCACCTCGAGCCGGTCGACGCCCGGCGGCGAGTCGGCCCGCTCCTCGACGCGGATGCGGCCACCCCGCGGCCAAACGAGCTCGGCCGCTCCGGCGGACTCGTGCTCTACGTCTCCCTGCAGGACGCCGGCGAAGAAGCCGAGCGCGGATACGAGCGACGGAGTACGGAGCACGACGCGCCGCAGTGTGCCGCGGCCGGACGCGGGCGCGGGGTCGGTCCACCAGCGGGGATGCGCGTTCGGTCCGTTCTCGGCAACGAGGTCGAGCAGCTCCTTGCGCGTCTCGGGATGTCCGTGCGATTCGGCGAGCTGCACGACGGTGCCGTGCGCCTCGCGCGGCATCAGAAATGCTTCCTTCCACTCGGGATCCGACACGTCGACGTTCACGGGGTGAAAGCCCGCGCCGCGCACGCGCGTCAGCGCGTCGGCGAGGCTCGGTACCTTGAACGTCAGATGGTGCGGGCCCGCCGTGTGGCGCGCGACGAAGCGCGCGAGGAAGTCGTTCTGTTCTACGGCCCACGGTTCGAGGAGCTCGACGGGCATGCCGTCTCCGTCGCGTGAGCCGAGCCACACCTGCATCGGGCGGAACCCGATGCCCTCGCCGCCGAACAGGATCGTGCCGCCGAGATCACCGGTCAGGAATCGCAACGCCTCTGCCGTGTCGGCGGCCGCGAGCGCGATGTGGTCGAGGTCGTAGCGTTCGCTCACGAAGCGGGGAGGCTAGGCGGGTGGGGGACCGACCGTCGGAGTCGCCGCGATCACGGGCTGACCGCGTCCGGCGCGCGTCACCTTGCCCGACACGAACCAGGCGATCGTGAGGATGAGCACACCGCCGACCGCGTCGAGGAAGTAGTGGTTCGCGGTGATGACGATCACGAACACCGTGACGACCGGATACAACCACGCGAGCACGGCCGCGGTCTTGTTCTTGAGCCGCGGCCCGAGCACGAGCGCGCACCAGCCCGACCACGCGATGTGGACGCTGGGCATCGCCGCGAACTGGTTCGAGACCTTCTGTGCACCGCCGGAGTCGAACGACCAGAACGCAGGATCCTTCAACAGTGTGTCGACGAAGCCCAGGTTCGGGAACATGCGTGGCGGAGCGAGCGGATAGAACGTGAAACCGATCAACGCGAGCCCGGTCGCGATGGCGAGCATGTTGCGGTAACGCGGGTAGTCGTCGGAGAATTTCCGGTAGAGGAACACGCCCGCACCGATCGTGATGATGAAGTGCAGCGAGCCGTAGTAATAGTTCGCGGAGATGATGAGCGGTCGCCAGTGCAGCGCCCAGTGCTGGATCGTCTGCTCGTGGAAGATCCCGAGGTGGTGCTCGAGCGACATGACCTGGCGGGCGTGTTCGAAGGCATGCGGGGGCGGTGCCGAGCCGCCGTGGATGTTGCGGATGGCCGAGTACACGACGTAGAAGCCGAGGATCGCGAGCACCTCGACCCACCAATAGATGACGTGGCCGTCCGACAGCACCCGGCCGCCGCCGAACCGAGGCTTGGTCTGTACCTCGGTGCTCACACCGGTTCCTTCGTGTCCGTCGCCGACGGTGTCCGGTGGCCGACCGCGAACGCGGGTGCCCCGAGCATGCTGACTGCGACCATGCATCCCCACCACAGGAGCCCGGCCGCGCCGGCCTGTGTGTTACTGACGTTGAACGAGTGCAGGAACAGTACCAACGCGCCCTCGCGCACCCCGAGACCGCTGAACGAGATCGGTAACACCTGCAGCATGAGAACCGCGGGCGCGAACGCGACGACGGCCGCGGTCGGGACGGGAAGGTCGAGGGCGCGAAAGATCAGCCCGAACATCGCGACCTGTGAGCATTGGAAAAGCAGCGACGTCCCGAGGATCGGCACGATCTGACGCGGCTCGCGCCGCAGGCGGCCGACGCCGATGTGCACCGCGCCGATGAAGCGCGCCCAACTCTCGCGCTTCGAGAAGCGGCCGGCGATGCGCGGGTGTCCCGCCGCGAAGAGGATCAGCCCGAGCAGGACGATCGCGATCACCGCGACGAGGAGAGCGATCCACGCGTGCTCGTGGTCGATCAACGACGGGCTCATCGCGAACCCGAGGAACACGAGGAGCGGAAGCGCGACGAATCCGGTGAGACGTTCGAGGGCAACCGATGCGAACGAGACCTCCGACGATCCGATCGGACCGGACGCGCGCGCGATACGGACGACGTCACCGCCGATCGTCGACGGCAGGACGTTCCCGACGAGCAGTCCGACGACGTAGTGCGAGAACAACGTCGGGACGCGTAGATGCACGTCGAACAAGAGCAGGACGCGTTGCCATCGCCAGGCCGACAGGACGACACCGAGGAGCGCGGTCGCGACGGCGGCCGCGAGCAGCGTCAGCGTGAGTCCGTGGTGCTGATCGGGGATCGCCTTGTCGACGCCGGAGGCCTTCGAGGCGAGGATCGCGAGGAGCGCGCCGCTGACGACGAGCCGGAAGACCAACTTCCACCTCGGTCCGGGGTGGCGAACAACCGTAGCGGCCTCCTTCAGCCCCTCCTTCATCAGGTGAATCCTACGAACCGTCGCCCCACGGAGTGGCGCGAAGGGAGCGTTCGCGTGAGCATGGTCGGATGCGCATCACGACGAGCGACGGCATCCGCCTGGCCGCCGAGGTCGCCGGCTCCGGCCCGGGTCTGCTTCTGGTGCACGGCTTCGGCGGCGCCAAGGAAGATTTTGCCGACCACGTTCGCGCGCTCGCGCGCGACCACACCGTCGTCGTCTTCGACCATCGCGGGCACGGCGCGAGCGACAAGCCGGCAGACCGCTCGGCGTACTCGCTCGACCGGTTGGCCACCGACGTGCTGGAGGTCGCCGACGCGTGCAGCTTCGATTCGTTCCGCGTGCTCGGCCACTCGATGGGAGGGATGGTCGTCCGCCGATTGCCGGTGCGAACCCCCGAGCGCGTCGACGCGCTCGTGATGATGGATACGTCGGCCGGGCCGATCCCCGGATTCGACCCGTCGCTGGTGGACATCGCGGCGGACGTCGCGTTCACCCGCGGCAAGGCCGCGCTCAAGGAACTGCTCGACATGGCGCTCGTGCTCGAGACGCCCGCGTACCGGCGGGTCCTCGACGAGCGACCCGGCTTTCGGGAGTTCGTCGAGCGCAAGTGGGACGACCTGTCGGAAGTCATGTGGGGCGCGATGGCGATCGAACTGGCACACCAATCGGACGATCTCGACGCACTCGCCGCCGTGGTGCACGTTCCGACGCTGGTGATCGTCGGGGAACAAGACGATCCGTTCCGCGGCCCGTCGGACGCGATGGCCGGCGCGATCGACGGCGCGCAGTTGGTCGTGATCCCGGACGCCGGTCATTCGCCGCAGTTCGAGAATCCGGGCGCGTGGATCGACGCGCTCTCGCGGTTCCTGGCGTCGGTTCCCGCCGCGGCGGGATAGCCCGCGCCAATGGAAGCGCACGGCGGCCGCCTCGCAGTCGAGGTATTGCAGCGTCACGGCGTCGACACGATGTTCACGCTCTCGGGCGGGCATCTCTTCGTGCTCTACGACGGCGCGGTGCAGGCCGGCCTGCGCCTCGTCGACGTCCGCCACGAGCAGAGCGCCACGTTCGCCGCCGAGGGATTCGCGAAGGTGACGCGCCGGCTCGGTTGCGCGGCTCTCACTGCCGGACCCGGCGTGACCAACGGCGTGAGCGCGCTGACCGCGGCGCGGATGAACGGCTCGCCGATGGTCGTGCTCGCCGGGCGCGCACCGCAGGCGCGCTGGGGCGCGGGGTCGCTGCAGGAGCTCGACCATGTTCCGATCGTCGCTCCGGTCACGAAGCGGGCGGCGACGGCGACGTCGGCCGCTTCGATCGTGGCCGAGGTCGACGCGGCGTGTCGCGCGGCTCGCACGCCTCATCGGGGCCCGACATTCGTCGACATCCCGCTCGACGCCTTCGGTCCCGGCGACGTCGAGATCCCCGAGGCCGCGACCGGCGATTGCAACGGCGAGCTTCCCGACCCCGACTCGGTCGTGAACGTCGCCGCGCTCGTGCGCGAGTCCGAACGCCCAGTGTTGTTCGCGGGTGGCGACGTGTACTGGGCGCACGCCGAAACGGCGATGCGGGAGTTCGCGCAGGCCGCGCGGGTACCGGTGTTCGCGAACGGGATGGGTCGCGGGACGCTGCCCGCCGATCACGAGCTCGCGTTCTCGCGCGCCCGTTCGATTGCACTGAAAGAGGCGGATCTCGTACTGGTGGCGGGCACACCGCTCGACTTCCGCCTCGGCTTCGGCCGGTTCGGCGACGCGCGGGTCGTCCACCTGTGCGACGCCGCGAGCGAGGTCTCGACGCGCGCGCAGCTCGCGGCGTCCACATCGGGGAATCTCACCGAAGTCTTCGCCGCGCTCGCCGAGATGAGCGCCGCGCCACGTAGCGCCGTGGACTGGATCGCGCGGTTGCGCGACGAGGAACGCGCGCGCCGGGCCGCCGAACTGCCCGACCTGGAAGCCGACGTCGCGCCGATCAAGCCGGCTCGTATTTACGGAGAGCTGCGCAAGCGTCTCGACCGTGATGCGATCGTCATCGGCGACGGCGGCGATTTCGTGTCGTACGCGGGCAAGCTGATCGAGAGCTACGAACCGGGGACGTTCCTCGACCCCGGTCCGTACGGCTGCCTCGGTATGGGTCCCGGCTACGCACTCGCCGCGGCGATCGCGCACCCGCAACGCCAGGTCGTCCTGCTCCTCGGCGACGGCGCGGTCGGCTTCGCGCTCGGCGACTTCGAGGCGCTCGTGCGCCACGGCGTGAACGTCACCGCGATCGTCGGCAACAACGGCATCTGGGGGCTGGAGAAACACCCGATGCAAGCATTGTTCGGGTACGACGTCGTCGCCGACCTCGCTCCCGGGATCCGCTACGACAAGGTGATCGAAGCCTTCGGCGGACACGGCGAGCTCGTCGACGCGCCCGGCGACCTCGGTCCCGCGCTCGACCGCGCCTTCGCGACGTCCGGCGTCTCGCTCGTCAACGTTCTCACCGATCCCGGCGACGCGTATCCGCGGTCGTCGAATCTCGCCTGATCGCGCGCGCCGTCCGTCGCGCCGGCGATGCGCGGCTCAAAGCTCGAGCGTCGGGGCCAGCGCGCCGAATCCCGCGCGCTGCAGCGCTTTGGCCTTTGTGCGCGCCAGCACGTCGCGCGGCGCGGCGCAAACACGCGCCACGGCGGCCTCGACCGCTGCCGGGAGAGCGTCCGGTTCGACGACCTCGCCGACGAGATGCACGGCGAGCGCCTCGGCCGCGTCGAGCTCGCGCCCGCCGATCGTGAGCTCGCGGGCGACCGCGCCGCCGACGAGGTCGTGCAACGGTCCGTACACGACGTCGCCGAACGTGCGTTCCGGATGCGCGAAGCGCGCCGCGGTCGACGCGATGCGGAGGTCGCACAGGATTGCGAGGTCGAAACCGCCGGCCAGCGCCGGGCCGTTGACGGCCGCGATGGTCGGGAGCGGGAATCTGAGCACGGTGTCGTGGTAGCGGTCGCTCGACAGCCACAACTCGCGGCCGAAGTCGGCGTCCTCGGCCGCCTTCGTGAATTCCTTCAGGTCGAAGCCGGAGCAGAACACGGCACCCGCGCCGGTGAAGACGACGCACTTCATCTGCTCGTCGCGCGCGATCTCGTCGAGCGCGTCGCTGATCGCGTCCCGCAACGCGACCGAGAGCGCGTTGCGCTTGTCCGGCCGGTTCAGCGTGAGTCGCGCGTGCGCGTCACCGCGCTCGACGACGAGGTCGGTCATAGCTCCGACTGTGCCCGTTCGATGAAGCGGTCGCGCAGTACGACGACGCGTGTGATGCGCCCGGCGGAGACGAGTCCGCGCGCGTCGGTGACGGAAACGCGGAACGTGAGGCGGCGACCCTCGATGCTCTCGAGTGTGGCCTCGGCCGTCACCTCGGCGCCGACGGGCGTCGGCGACAGGTGCGCGAGCTGGACCTCGTACCCGACCGACGTCTTCTCCGGCCCGAGCCGCTCGCCGAGGGCCTTCACGCTGGCTTCTTCGACCAGTGCGACGAGGCGCGGCGTCGCCAGGACGGGGACGTCGCCGCTCCCCATCGCGACGGCGGTGTCGGCGTCGGCAACAGTCAGCGTTATCGACGCAGTGAGACCGGACGCCACTCCCATCCCGCTTACGATAGGCAGCCGCGCGCCGAGCGGGCATGTTTGGCGCGGCTCGGACTCCCTCGAGGCGAACATGACTGCTCCGTTGCTCGACCACGACGTGCTGCAGGCGACGCTCGATCACGCGTTGCGAAACGGCGGCGACTTCGCCGAGGTCTTCGTCGAGGACCGCCGCTCGTCGAACGGCCGTTTCGACGACGGCCGGATCGAGGAGCTCGTCTCGGGGCGCGACCGCGGCGCCGGACTCCGCGTGATCCGCGGAGAAACGACCGGATTCGCCCACACGGCCGATCTGTCCGCCGACGGCTTGCGCGCGGCGGCCGACGCGGCGGCCGCCGCGGCCCGGGGTGGTGGCGGCGGGACGCGCCGCGTCGCGCTCGCGGCTTCGTCCGAACACCCGATCGACGACACGGTGGTGCTCCCCGAGACGATCGACAAACGCCGCAAGGTCGAGCTGCTCACTCGCGCCGACGCGGCCGCGCGCGAGACGGGCAGCGCGGTCACCTCCGTCACCGCGTCGTACGCGGACGCTCGCCGGCGCATCCTCGTGGCCAACTCCGACGGACTGCTCGCGACCGACGACCGCGTGCGCACACGTCTCGGTGTGCAGGCCGTCGCCACGGGCGACACCGGGATGCAGACGGGCCACGAGGCGCCCGGCCGCACGATGGGTTTCGAGCTGTTCGACACGGTCGATCCCGAGACCGTCGGCCGCCGCGCCGCCG
>Ga0335085_10006774_pt1 | contig 17995 bp, 17 predicted proteins | sample Lox_Sample_45_FD_206712 | JGI IMG/M metagenome (GOLD analysis project Ga0335085, IMG submission 206712) | Soil microbial communities from Loxahatchee National Wildlife Refuge, Florida, United States - Lox_Sample_4.5 | ecosystem: Environmental > Terrestrial > Soil > Wetlands | place: USA...
TGCGCAGGATATGGGCGGCTCGCGTGAAGTTCAGTTCTTCGGCGAGAACAACGACCGCTTGTAAGTAACGGCCCTCGACGTGGGGAAACACTGCTCCGAGCCCCGTTCAAGAATTGGTTGACGCAAAATGTCTCGATGTACGTGCCGCATGAAGCTGGACGAGTGGCTGCCAGATTGGAACCCGCCTGGCGCGGAAAAGTTTCACAAAAATTTACAGAAGGCCTAAATTTCTTTCGGGCCGAATCCCGCTTCTGGTAAGCCTTTGGGACTGACGAGTGCTAGAAAATGGGCGGCACACGAGATTCCGTGCTGAATGGATTGAAGAAGTGGATGCGATCCATCGAAAAGATTGATAGCCGGTCCCCGCTGCCGAATTGAATTCCTGTGCGGTACTTGGCTCAAACGAAGAAGCCTCAAGCGAGTGGTTGTATAACCGCTCGATTGACACCGCTGGAGTGGGGCGATTCCCGAATAAGAAAGGGCGGAGTACCCGAGGCACTCCGCCCTGAATGGAAGGTTAGTCTTAGGCCACAGCATCGGTTTTTGGCTTGGCCTTCTTCTTATCCCGTTTGGTTGCGAACTCGGCAGCGACCGCCTTCTGTACCTTTTCAACATCCACCCGGTAGCGTTTTGCAACGGTCAGAAGGATGTCTTCGCCGTCGGGAGCGGATCGCCGATAGGCAGAATCGAGCAGACTGATTTCGAGCAATACTCTGCAGAGTTCGGCTTCATCGTAATTCCCTACCTGCTTCGCCAGCAGTTCCTGCCCAGAATCCGAGTCCTTCTTCACTTCGACTTTGTGGCGCTTGGCCACAGCCGGAATCTGGTTGTAGGAAAGACGGCTAATCAGGTAGTGAGCGACGGTCAGCAAATCTGCTTTCTTGAGGGGAGCGGACACTCGTTGGAGGATCGTGGCCAGCACGCGGTGACGTACGGTGATGGCCAATTTCTCTTTCTCGATGCGCTTCCGCTCGTCTGCCCGTTCCTTCGCGACTTGCTGCGGTGATGGCGTGTTGGGATGATGGACGCGGCAATTGGGGTCAGCACAGACCTTGACCGTCTGGCCGCGCTTGCCGCCATCCATGACGATAGCCTCGGCCATCTTGTCACAAGGCTTCTGCGCGGCTGGCGGCTTGGCACTTGAGCCGTTGGCCTTCGCCTTCTTGACTTCCAATTCGACGTATTGATTTCGTCCCAAGGGTGCGCCTTCGCGGGAGTTCCAAGCGGACGAAATCTGCACAAGAGTTGGTTTGCTTTCGAGCGTCTTCGCCACATGCGCATCGATCTTCGAACGGAAACACTGCGGATCGGTGCACGAGTCTTTGCGGACATCGGCAAAAAGCAACTTGTTGAATCCGGTTCGCTTGGGGCAGTTGGCACAGGAACCTGCCTCTGAAACGAGTTTTTCGTCCTGCTTATCAAACGGAGCGGATGCCAGTTGCAGCAGGATGTTGGACTCGATCCAGACGGCCAGCTCCCGCACGGGAATCAGGACTTGGCTGTTGCCCTCGCTCGTCCACATCCCGCGAAATGCGGCGGCAAAGGCTTCCTGTTGTTGCGATGCGGGGAGTTTCGCAATCAGCAAAGCGTGGCCAACGGTGATCTGATCTTTCAGAAACGCCTCGGCCACAGGCGAAATCAGATCGGCCAGCTTGATCCTGCCGTAAACATAGGCCTCGCTCTTTCCGGCTCGGGCGGCGATGTTGGCGATGGTGTAGGCGGGTTCTCCAAGCTCCAACAGGGACTTGAAGCCGAGGGCTTCTTCCAAAGGGTGAATGTCCTCGCGTTGCAGGTTCTCCACGACTTGGGCTTCGATGGCTTCGGCGTCGGTTAGTTGGACGATCCGTACCGGGATGGAATCGAGTTCCGCAATTCTCGCGGCCCGGAGACGGCGTGCTCCGGCCACGACTTCGTACTTGCTTGGTTCCAATTCCCGCACCAAAAGGGGCGCAAGGACTCCCTGCGTTTTGAAACTTGCGGCCAGTTCCTCAAGGCTCTTGTCGTCAAATCGTTTGCGTGGATTGCTGGCCGATTCAATCAGCGCCGCTACGGGAACGCTGCGATATTCATGGTGGTTCACTGCACTTTGCGTATTCGGCATTTTCTTTTCTCCTTTGATTTCGTGGGTTGTCGGTTCGTGATGGACTGCGCCGATTTCTGGCGAGACTGCGAGACGTGATGGGTCAGGCGGCTGGGGCAAGAGTCGTGGGCTCGGGGGCGATGCCCCCGAGGATCACGGCAGCGGTTTGCTGAACGGCTTCCAGACTCTCGCGCAGCAGATTGGCGTCTCCGTGCCAAAGCTGGATGTAGTCCTGGGATGCGGTTCCGTTGCGCAGCCCAATCGACTGGCAGACGACGAAGGCCACGGCTTCCGCTTCCGTCTCGCGGACTTGCTTGGTGGTGAGGGTGCGGCGTTCGCCGCGATGCAGCATCTCGTGAGCGATCTCATGGACCAGCGTGGAGAATTCCTCGGCGGGTTGCATCCCGGAAAGCAGCGTGATCTTGCCTCCGTGCGAGAGGCCCTTGGCGGGCGCAATGCGCTCGGAGAAGCTCAACTCGACGTTTTGCGTCTGCACGAACTTGAACAGCCGTTCGCGGTATCCGCTCACGTCGCCGCTGACTTCGGTGAGGGTGGCGAGTTCCTTGCCTTCGGTCTGCGTGATGTCGAACACATAGACAGCCCGGAACCCGTAAAGCCGGGGCTGGCCGTCTTTCGCATCGGCATCCTCGGCGGTGGCGTTTTCGTCTTGGCTGCGTTTCTTGCCGATCATGGGAGCCAGAATGAAGATGCCTTTTTCGCCGCGTTTGACGAAGCGGCCAAGCGAGTTCCAAGTGCGAATCCCGGCGACGTTGGTGGCCTCGGGCTTCTGACGTGCGATGAGCATGATGTTGCCAAAGCTGTAGGTGTGGAATTTGGCCATTGCGGAGAGGTAGGCGGTGAGGACTTCACTGTGACCGGACTCCAAAGCGGCCACCAGAAAATCGACCGCCTCTTTGGTGCGTTGGTTGACTTCTTCTAATTTCATGTTTTTTCCCTTCCATGAGAAGGCGCTGTGATGTCAACCGAAGTTTTTGGTTTTGGGCTTCGATTGTGTGCCTTCGTTTTCTAGCGGAGAGGTTGTCAGCAAACGGGCGAGGGTTCAGTCAAGGTCGAGCGAAGCGAGCCGGAGGGCAACCTTGACGGGTTCCTTGCCCGTTTGCATGCTTTTCCGCAAAACGAAGGCAAGATGGACCCGGAGGGATACCGCTGTTGTGTTTTCCGATTAGCAGTTGGTGCGAGACATTTCCGTCGCGCGATCCAACCTGCACATCCCATTGGACTTGCCTGGAGTCAACGCAGCCCAACAAAGAAGTTCGGCCGACATAGACAAATCCATCCGCGCCGATTGTCTTAACATTGAGACCGCAAAGTGGGCAGGACGGAACGAAATACCGCCGAGATCGAGGCCCTGTATCGGCAACATGGGCCGGCACTGCTGTTGTTCGCATCGGCGATTTCGGGTGACCGGGGTCGCGCTCAAGATGCGGTTCACCAAGTGTTTTTGAAGGCGATCGAGAACGGAAGCGTAAGCCAAGCAAAAAACAAGAAAGCCTATCTCTTTGCGTGTGTGCGCAACGCCGTTCTTAACGACGCCAAGGTTCAAGATCGAAATATGCCTCTCGATGTCGACTCTGTATGGTTTAGTCCTCCAGACCGGGACTATGCCGGAGAGCAGAATCTGAGACGTGGGCTAGGCGAACTTCCGGATGATCAGCGAGAAGTCATAGTTCTGCATGTGTGGGGCGAACTCACTTTCTCGGAGATCGGTGACCTGCTAGGCGTCAGCTCGAACACAGCGGCATCGCGGTACCGGTATGCCCTGGCCAAGCTGCGCGGCTCAATGTTAGCCAAGGAGAACTCTTGTGCAGACTCCCGATGATGAACAATTCGAAGCTTACTTGAAGCGATTCCATCCAATCGCCCCTGAGCCTGTTCCAACACTCAGCGTCAGCCATTCATCTCGGCGTTCGCTCCCATTTGGGACCTGGCTAGCGGCAGTCGCAGCCATCCTTGTTATAGGGGCGGTCATTTTGCATATTCTCAGTAACCGAGTTGTTGTCTCAAACAGGGCTGGCGATGCTGCAATTACCGAGCGGCATGCACCGTCGGAGCCACTAACCATGCGAAGCGCAAATGCTTGGCTCGCGACGGCGCCATCGTTTAAGGCAGCCGTTGACGACCTAGCGTTTCGTTCCCAAACCAACCCACTTCCGCAAGGCAAACAGAGCGCGGTCGCTGTGCTAAGCAAGGAGAAAATCAGGTTATGAAAATCTTCAACACGATTCCTTCGATGATTCTGATTGCGCTGTTATCAGCCGGTTCGGCATTGGCTCAGCGGAATGCGGCCCTCACGGAGAATGCAGCTTTGCGCTACTGGTCGGGATTCTCCGAGGTCCAGGATTCCGGTATCACAGACCAGCAAGCCAAAGAACTCAACGCGATCCTGGACGGTACAGCGCCGTACGACGATTCCAAATACAAGGATCTGCTTGAGAAAAACGCATTAGCCCTAGAAATCATGGCCCGCGCGACCTCTCTTCCGAACTGCGATTGGGGGCTGGATTATGGGCTCGGGCACGACGTGCCGGTAGACTATGCCAGAAAGGCATTGGTTCTTGGGCGGCTCAATGTTCTTTATGCCTTTCATCTGCTTAAGACGGGTAATAAAGATGGGGCGGTTCGCGCTCTGGCAGCTGGCCTGAGGTTTTCGCACGATGTCGGAAACGGCGGATCACTTTTTGCGACGCTAATCGCAAAAGACCTTCTGACGAGTCACCTCAGGGCCGTCGCCGGCGCGCTGCGCTTAGAACAGCTATCCACAAGCCAGCGATCACAACTGCAGACGGCTGTTGCGCGAGTAGGAGAAGGACTTGACTGGCCCATGGCAGCAAAGCGGGATCTAGAAGCCCTCCGCGGAGATTACGCAGGAAACTCGCAAACGTCCGCAGCTCTGACACGGATTATTTCGTCATATGTCGCTGCTCTCAACGATGAGTCCAAACTGCCTGCTCTAGATCAAGCGGTTCAAGGTGCCCCACAGGAACTTGCAAACGTGATCCCGAACGCAAAACGGGTCCTGGAACAAAAACAAGACTTGAAGAACACACTTCTGCAGACACGCGCGGCATTGCAATGATGGGGCGAGTCTTCTAGCGGGTTTTCGCAGTTGGGGATTGAGCATCTTGAATTCGGTAGATGCCGTATGAAACTGATCGCCACGCTTCCATTCGCACTTAGTCGGCTGTTGTCGAGGCCGGGTGCACATTGGGGTTCTCAGCATCAGGTTGGTGCTGCAATCTTTCTGTCGGCCTCGAAGGCCCGGGAAAAAATACGCAGTCACCGTGAACACGGTATCTTTCGACAAATTCCTCCTGGCTCATAATCGTTTGACACGGTTGCTTACATGGGCAATCTTGAAGACTCCTCAAGACATCATGGTGTGACGGAGCCGATTGAAACGTTATAAAGAGGATGGTACGTATCACCAGTAACCCAGAGGCGATGGAGAAGAACCGCCAGTTTCCGGGCTACCGCCACAATGGCCCGTTTCTTGCTGTTTTTCCCGCCCCGTTCGAACATTCGGGTGCCCCAGCGTTTGAGGTCACTGTCCGGGCCAAAACGTCCCAGCAGATATTGCGCACACTGAACCAGCAAAGAGCGTAGTTGTTTGTTGCCGGCCTTGCTGATCCTGAGTTGTTGCTCGACCGAGCCGGATTGATGGCGACGCGGTGTCAGCCCAAGATATGCAGGGACATCTCTGGAATGAGCGAACCGGCCGGGGTCTCCAATGGTGAGGACGTACTGAAGCGCAGTAATCGAGCCCACACCGCTAATCTGACGAAGCCGATTCGTCTCTGGGTAGCGATTTTGCGCCGTGCTCTCAATTGCCTTGTCCAACAAATAGATTTGCTTGTTGAGATGTGAAATCGTCTCCAGCAGCGGGGTCAAGCTTACCTTCAGCTCATCAGGAATGCATGTGGCCGCCTTGCTGGGAAAGCACGATGTTCCTGAGGGAGGCACACGCAATCCGGCGGCCTTTAGAACGCCGCGTACGGCATTCATGAGTCGGGTTCTGTTCTTGACCAAGAGATCGCGAGCTTTTAACTGGATGAGGTCAGGGTAGATTTCCTGTTTGCGATGCACGATCGGAGAGAGCAGTTTCGGATCGACACGTGCGAGCCTGGCGAGCATGTGTGCATCGACCTGGTCCGATTTGCGAATGCTGTCTGCGATCATTCGAAGATTGCGCGGATTGGCCACGATCACCTCATGACCCCACTGCCCAAGCAGCTGACTCACCCACCGCGAGTGAGTCCCCACTTCGATGGCGATACGCGCAGGCGGAAGATTTTGAAAATGGCGAGCCATCGTCTCGGGTGTAGACCGCAGACGGCCCTCGGTGAGTATCTTTCCGTCAGGTCCCAGTACACAGCAGTGGCTGAAACGATCTCCGAGATCGATCCCAATCGTGATTTGCTCTGTCGTCGCGTGAAAACTTGGTTGCAACTCCTGGCTTTTGGCCAACGTTCCATTCCGTGCCATTGGACATCCTCCTAGCCAGCGTTCTACCACGGCACGCTGGCGCCTTCTCATCCCATCTTTCTGCCGTTTCCGGCTTGTTTCTTCCTTCACTAGAGCGGCAGTGGGAAGAAACAAGGCGGAACGGTGAAAGGGACAGAACGGAGTCCGGGGGAGGGTGGCAGGGCGTGAGGGAAAGCGCGGTGAGTGCCAAACGGGTTTGGGGTTAGTTTGGCGCGAAACCGGCGCCATCCGAAACGCCCGAGCGAGCCGCGGCCGAGCGGCGTCCACCCGGAAGAGGACGCAGTGGGAGAGATGCGAAGCCGCCTAGTGAATTAGCGGATTGGAGCCGCGTCGATTAAGAGTTCGATAGCAGAAGGATTGAGGCCTGAACTCCGCACACAATTGGCAAAATAGGTTTCGGAAAAGACAAAGCATAACGATCGTGCCCAGATGTCCGCCGTCGGCTCGGTCAGTTGTCCGTTTGGCCCAGAAAGCTGCCGTGACAGCGAAATCTTCATTCGTAACTGACTGAAAGCACGCGGCGCGGATGGCTACAAAAACGTTTCAATGACCCTCGGAAACAGTTCGTGGACTGTTAATGGCCCATGATTGCGCGACGCTTACCACTACTCCGGGTTTGCCGCTGGATAACTTTCGATGTATTCCTCTGCATTACAGGCGTAGTAGGTGATGGGTACGTGCGTGGAAGTCGACATCGTATCGAACGACTCCGGCATGCCACGACGACAGCAGGAATTCGGGGAAGGCGCTCTCACCCGCTGGTCAGTGCGTAGCGATTCATGCGCGCGCTGCATTAAGCTGTGCGCCACAGAGCGCAGTCACTTCCTGTTCCAGCCGATCCAAGCGATTCAATTCAGCCTGAACCGCAGGCTCTCCCTCCTCTTTTACTTTCCGAGCGCGGAGCAGGGCCTGTTCCGCAATCCTACTCACCTCATGAAGCAGTTTTCGAATCTCTGCTTCTAATTTCCCGCGGCTCTCCTGAACCCGGTTGAGAACGTCGCTCTGAACGCGAGTGCTATTGGTCTCAAGCAGCTTGGTGAGAAACGCTTGGGCCTCGTTCCTGATTATCCACCGGCCGCCTACCAGGCCGAGAATCAGGTCGGCCAACCAGCGCACCGGTGAAGCCGGGTTCGCGACATCCCTGTATTCGTAAAAAGTGAATTCAGAGCGTACGCGAAATCCGCGTTCCGGATCGAGAGCATGGGGCATCCGCGCCAATTCGGGAATGCCGGCATTCGCAAGTCTGTTTAGAAACTCGTTGGCCATGTCTACGAACCGCAATGCTACCCGCCGGTATTCGTTCTCCGCTTTCTCCTGCTCGGGCTTTAGCCATGGCATGACATGACGGCGTGCAAGTTCTTGCGCCTCGTGGAAGGTGCGTCGGCGATACGATGGACCCAGCCATTTCGATATCGATTGCAGTGAAACTTCGAATTCCTCGTGCGCCTGCGGGAGTGCACGTGCGAGAAATGTTTTATGACGATCAACGAACATATCTGAAATATGCTGTTGTTCGGCCATGAACAGGTACCCGAGCTCCATCATCGAGCGTTCTGCATCGCCAATGGTCTGTTTCATTGCGGCGATACGGGTCTCTGACTCCTCGACCGGCCGTTGAAGTGCCTCGCGCTCTTCCGAGATAATCACTAGAAGCTGCTCGCTGATCCGCTCTAGTCCACGTTCACAGGCGGCCCGGATCAAACGACGGCCCGATCCTTCGATCAAATGATTCAGAGAAGCGACCAGCTTCTCCCAGTCTCGCCCCGTCCCGCGATGTTCAAGCTGTTCTGCCGCGCTGACCTCAAACAGAGGTCCGACAGAATGTTGGGGGAGTCGCTTTTCGAGTTGGCGTCGCGCGAAACCCACCGCTTCGGCTCGTTCTGCGTCCGTGGTCCGATCCGCCTTGTTTACGGTAATAATAAGATCCTGAACGTGCTGCGCGACTGCTTCAACCAGTACGAGTTCTTCCCCCGCTAACGGCGGATCCGCCCCGATCACGACCAGCGCCGCATCAATATGAGGAATAAAAGCCTGTGTTGCTGCCGTATTGCCGGTGAACACCGATCCTAACCCTGGTGTGTCCACGAAACACATGCCGGTTGCCAGCAGCGGACTCGGCACAAAGATCTCTAATGCCGCGACATGCTTCGCGTTCTCAGGGTTCTTCTCTTCGGAGACATACTCGTCGACGCTCGTAACCGGAATATCTGTCCAGACGCCGGCGGCTTCAAAGCGCACACGAGCGGCGGCATGTCTTCCGTAGCGCACGATCGTGGGGACCGTGGTCACCGGCACGACCCCAGTCGGCAGTATGTTGGCGCCCACCAACGCATTCAGGACCGAGGATTTACCGCGCTTAAATTGACCGATGCAAGCAACGTAAAAACGTCCCTCCGATACCCGTTCTGCTACGGATCGCGCATCGGCTGCGACTTGCTCGGCGTCAAACTGGTCAGCTAACTCCGCCAACCGCATCAGCGAGGATTCTCCATGGGAATTCTCAGCGGAGGACAGCCGATCCTCGGGCGAGACAGATACCAACAGCGAAGAAGCGGGCTTCTCAAACACCGAGTTTTCTTTTGAGTCCGTGTTTATGGCCTCATGCGCTAATTTTCTTGTTCCATTCCGTACTTGGCTACAAAGCTGGAGAGCGCACTCCTTCCTGGTGTACGTAACGGATGACTTCCACCTCGGACATCGCGATCAATCCTTCATCCACCATTTCATCCAGCGCTGGGATGAGACTCCGAATTTTTTCCTCGGTGTCGATCACGGAAACCATGATGGGCCGGTCCGACGAGCGAAGCAGGTGCCGCTTGTGGATCAACGTGCTCGCGCCATAACCTTCTATGCCGCGGAATACGGTCGCCCCTGCGATGTCCAGTTCCCGGCACTTGATTACAATCGCCTCATAGAGTGGCTTGTTCTGCCACTTGTCGTCTTCGCCGAAATGGATGCGCAGCATCTTGGCCTTGCCTTCCAGTTTCATATCTGGACCTCCTTCCGCCGATCTGATTCCTGGTAATTGTGGGTGTACTTAATTACATCCACATTGGAGAGCACCACGAGCCCCTGCTTCACCATCTGGTCGAGAATGGGCATGAACGCCTGAAGCTTCTCTTCGGTATCAACGACCGAGAGAAGAATCGGCCGATCGTGCGAAAGGCTCAGCGCAGCATCCTTGTGGATGCGCCGGTTCGCGCCGTAGCCCAGAATTCCGCGATAAACCGTTACGCCGGCAATGTCGTGCGCTCGGAGACCGTTGACGATAGCTTCGTGGAGAGGTTTGCCATTCCACTTGTCGTTCTCCCCAATGTAGATGCGCATCATCTTGGCTTTACCCTCACTCTTCAGAGCAGGCACTTCCGGCGCACTTCGCTTCTGCTTTTTCTCCGAGGGTTTGACGATGGTGGTATCGTGCATTTCAATGAGACCGGCGCCGACCATCTCCTGCAGCTTCGGCAACAGTTCTTCCACCTTCGCGGCGGTTTCAATGAACTCGACCTTGACCGGCAGATGGACCGCCAGGTCGACGAGACTCGTCGTTTGCATCTTATGATCTGCACCAAATCCAGCAATGCCACGCGTCACGGTTGCGCCCGATACGCCATGGAAGAAAAGAAAATCCAGAACAGCTGCATAGGCGGCACTCCCGTGATACTGCTGGTCCTCCGCTACGTAAATGCCGACCTTCTTACCCGGTCCTGGTGTCAGCACATTTTCCTCCTGTGGTTAGAGTCCTCTTTGACCTACCAAAAACTCGGCGGCACGACCCAAAAGTCCTCCGCCCTCATGAATTCCGTGTTTCAGCTGTTCCAGGAAAGTTTCAAGTTCCTGTTCCAACTCCACTCGATTTCGCTCGACGATTTCGTCAACCAGCGTTCGCAAACGCAATGGGACAAATTTCTTCACCTTCCGGCCGTGCTCCAGGCAAAGAGTACCCTGACTTTTCATCCACTGTGCGAACATGGCCCCTTGAAGCTTCTGCGCCAGCTCACGCAAGCGAGTGACTTCCTCTTCGAGGACGCGATGACACAAGGTGCATTCGTCACTGTTCACTTTCCCCACCAGAGGCGGCTTCAACATTTCTAAGAAGACATTGGTTACGCTTTCCCCCGGCGTGGAACGCGAAATCTTTGCTCTGGATCGAGCGAGCGCCCACCCGTGAAAATTGCAGACGCGCAGGTCCGATTGAGGTCGAGCTGTTTCCACCAATGTCCATTGAAAATCCTTCAGGATTCCGCAGATGGGACACGCTCCCTTGGTGAGTGCCTGGCTTACATTAGCTCCCGCTGTTGAAGCTTCCGCTTTCATGGGATCGCCCTCCCCGCCATAACGCCACCCCAGACTGCAACAAACCCGACGATCACGCTCAGTGCCACATAAAGGAAGCCCACGCCGATCTGGCCATCCTGGATCGTGCGCAAGGTCTCATATTCGAAGCTGGAGAATGTTGTGTAGCCTCCGATGAAGCCAATTGGGATCAGATATCGCCAGTTCGGGCTCCATTGAGTTCTGGCCGTCAATAAGGCAAAGACCAGGCCGATCAGGAACGAACCGGTAATGTTAATCACGAATGTCCCGTAGGGAAATCGCGTTCCCATTCTGCTTCCGATATAACTGCCCACCCAGAAGCGCAACATCGAGCCTAGACAACCTCCCACACCGACCATCACGTATTTCAGCAAGTTGCCTCGTTCCTTTCCTTTTCACAATGCGCTTTCACCAGAGTTACCTGCCAGTCAGGAAGCCACCGTCGGCTCTGTTCGAGCGGTTACCAAGCCCTCCAGATCGCGACGAATGGTGCTTTCCTCTTCGGCTGGCGACACGTGATCGCCCACCAACCTCTCTACTTGAGCACGGTAGCCATTGGCATAAGCGTCAAATCTGCGTTGAATCTGACTCAACGTTCTCTCCGACCAGTCGTACAGCAAAGCATGATAAGCCGATAAGGATTTCGTCAGCTGCCCCCCGACCATACCCGCCAGGCGCTTGGTCACGATCGATCTCGAAATGTCTCCTCCGAGCAGGCCGAACAGGAAGGGCCGCTTTAAGTTGATCGTGAGCTCGCCTGGGTCATAGGCTGGCATTTCTCTCACCACGCCGGCGAACTCTTGTTCTCCAGGCACATCCTCGACCTCAAGCACCGCAGCAGTGGCTCGGAGAGTTTCATGGAATTTGTGGGCCATTGCTTCCATACGCCGGCGAAGAGACTCGGTTTGTTCCTGAACTGTCCCTGTCACCGCGTCGCGCACAATTCCAGGCACGGCTTCATCTCCGGCACCTTGCTTGGACCATGATTCAACCACGGTAGCGGCCGCAAAACGCAACGTCCGAGTACTTGAATATTCCAGGTCGTTCGCAACGCCTCTCGCTGTCTTCTTCATCTCCTCAAGACGGCCACTCGCCTGACGCAATTCAGCTTCGACAACACGCAGTTGTTCAACCTTCTTCGGCGAGATCTGGTCCTTGCGGCTCAAGCGTGTGCGCAAGGCCATCTCTACCGATTGGCGAAGTGCTCCCAGCTTGCGTCGGATGGAGCGTAGCTTCAGTTCCTGACGCTGACTGTACAAGGGAGCGATGTCTGCTTCGAACCACTGAGCGACGAGATCTTTGCTGTCGGCCATCACGCTCACGGCGCGCACCGCCAGATCCACGTTTAACTCCTCTTTGATGTGCTCTTTCACATACCCAATCACCCGCGAGCGATCTTCGAGCGTCAGCAGGTCCGCCTTGCTCAACAGGACCATGGCCGGAATTGCCGCGTCATAGAGAATCTGGATGGTTTGCAGATCGTCCGGAGTTAGAGTCGATCCGGCATCGATGAGAACAACACCCAAGTCACAGCGCGGCAAATAAGCGAGTGTTTCGGCCGCTCCACGAGTCGCCAAAGATCCCAACCCAGGAGTATCGACGAATGCGATGCCCTCTCGAAGGCGAGGTGATGGGAGCTGAACCACGATTCTGGTTACATGCTTCTCGTTCCCACGATTGAGCTGCTCCGCCACAAAGTCCGGCAGGTGCGCGATGTCAAACTCTTCAGGTGTCCGATTGGCAAACCAGACGTGGACCACTGGAGTCTCGCCGTACAGCAAGCGTGTCGGAACGGCTGTAATTGGAGTGACTCCTACCGGAAGTACATCGGTCCCGAGCATCGCATTAAGCAGAGAGGACTTGCCGGAGCTAACACGTCCGAAAACGGCGATTTCGAAACTGTTGTCTTCCAGACGGTCAAGAATCATCGACAACGTGGACCGAAATTCGACCAGTCCGTGCTCGCTGATGACCGACTCCAGTTTCTTGAGAACCGGAATCTCGTCTCCAGTTTGTTCCAGCCTTTCCAAACGCTCCTGCAGGTTCTCCCTGGAACCGCGCATCAGATATTGATCGAGCTGTCTGACCAAACCCTGGAGTTCTCCAGCGATGCCATTCAGTTCAACCGCAGCCGCGGGAGGAACCTGCCCGTAACCGCGCATGTATTCGGGCTTTAGTTCCTCGGTGGCGATATCCACAAAGGTGAGGTAGGAATGCAACGAACGGGAAACTGGGATATCGGCCGGCGGACGCTCAATGCCCTGGCCATCGAGCACCCGAACCAACTGGGCTCGAATGCGGCCGATGTAGTCTTCGATCACACGCCTCTGGGCTGGGCTCAGATCCGGAACGTATTGCGGAAAGGCCAGCCTGGAGGTTGAGACCTTGAGGGTGCTTTCGATCTCCGCCAGAAGCTTGTCAATGTGGCGACAGGTCACGCTCAACCGCCGCTCGTGATTCGAATTGAGCGAATTGGTTCCGCTCGTCACCGCGCCACTCCCCCTTGCATCCGAAAGTCGATATACAGCGGCGAAATCTTGATGTGTTCCTCAGAGCGGTACTTGGGACAAGTCGCCATATCGATCAAGGCAATGATCGCTCCTGGATTCCCCCCACTAAACTCCAGAACCTTATCGACGAATTCGCCGATGTTTGAGCCTGACAGGCCAGACCGTTTGATACGCTCACGAGCAAATTGCTCGGCCGTTGTGGCGTCGAAATTGTGAATCTCGCACTTCTGCGAACGGTCGCCATAAAGCGGCTGGAGAAACCCTGTGTCTTCCATGTGGCTGGAACGCGCCACAGTGCTCACCGGAGTCGAGCCCCATCCCATGACTTCACGAACGACCGACGCAAACGAGTAGGAGGGCCGCTTGAGATGGTCGAGCACAATCGAGTACTCCCCTTCTCGCAGCGCATCCATCACAATCCCTTTCAACGAAACTGCGGACTTCGTCGCGATCGCATCCTCGTCGCGAAACACTCTGGAGGCACGCGGGCTCTGCACTCGCAGCAGACTACGGGCGAGACTGCGAAATATCACGTTGGTCGTCGCCGAGTCTTCGCAATAGAGAACGGAACGAAACGAGGGCAGCACATTGCGGAGCAGAAGTGTTTTGCCGACCCCCGAGGGTCCGTAGAGGAGAAACGGGCGCCGCTTCGCCAGTAACTGGTCGATTCGTTGCCGTTCCTCCTCCCGATCGAAAATGTCCGCCATCCTCTGTTCCATTCCCTACAACAACCCAAATCCGATCATCATCACTTGCTCCATCGGGCATAAACGGAGTTGCCCGCGTACTTCGCGTTACGTCCCAGCTCTTTTTCGATTTCCAATAAGCGGTTGTATTTCGCGATGCGCTCCCCGCGGCAGGCAGAGCCTGTTTTCAGTTGCCCCACTCCGGTGGCGACGGTGAAATCGGCAATCGTCGTGTCGTCGGTCTCGCCCGAGCGATGCGAGACTACGCAGGTGTAGTTGTTCTTTTGCGCCAACTCGATGCAGCGCAAAGTCTCGGTGACAGTGCCAATTTGATTGAGCTTGATAAGGATCGAGTTGGCGACCCCCTCCTTGATTCCTTTCTCAAAGATCTGAGGATTGGTCACAAAGATGTCGTCTCCAACGAGTTGCGCCTTTTTGCCAAGTTGCGAGGTGAGCTTTTTCCATCCCGCCCAGTCATCCTCGGCAAGCCCATCTTCGAGGGAAAAGATCGGGTACTTCTTCAGCCATTCCGCCCAGATTGCGATCATTTCATCGGAACTCTTTCGCGTCTTGTCGGACTTGCTAAAGACGTACTGGCCATTCTCGTAGAACTCGCTCGCAGCCGGATCCAGGTTCACGCCAATATCCTTCCCCGGTTCGTAGCCCGCTTTTTGGATAGCGGACAAGATCAGTTCCATTGGTTCTTCATTGGAGCGCAGCCGAGGAGCAAAGCCGCCTTCATCTCCTACACTGGTTTCGTAGCCCTTCTCGTGAAGTACCTGTTTGAGTGTGTGAAACGTCTCCGCGGCAGCGCGCAATGCCTCGCTGAAGGTCGGTGCGCCGACAGGGACAATCATGAACTCCTGAAAGTCCACGTTGTTGTCTGCGTGCCTGCCCCCGTTCAGCACGTTCAATTGCGGCACTGGCAAAACGTACTCATTACGCTCTGCGAACTGCCGGTAGAGAGGAATTTTCTTTTCTGCTGCTGCGGCTTTTGCGGCGGCAATCGAGACGCCGAGAATTGCGTTGGCTCCCAGGCGGGACTTGTTGGGTGTGCCGTCGAGCGCGATCAGTTCCTCGTCCAGAGTTTTCTGGTGGCCGGGGTCCATTCCCTTGACCGTTCCCTGGATCAGTTTGGTTACGTTGTGCACCGCTTTCAATACTCCTTTGCCGTTGTAGCGCGCCTTGTCCCCATCCCGAAGCTCGACCGCCTCATGTTTCCCGGTTGAAGCTCCCGAAGGGATCTTTGCAACGCCGATGGCGCCGCTCTCTAACACCACGCTGACTTGGATTGTCGGGTTCCCTCGTGAATCCAGAATTTCCATTGCATCAACACTTTTTATTCTTGACATGAGTTCTCCTTGCTATGAGTTCGTTACACCGATCCAGTTTGAAGTACAGTAATCAAGTCCTTTTCCACTTCTTGCGGAAATTGCAAAGCCTTCAGCCGCCTGATGGCCTCAGCCACTGTGTAGGGGAACGACTTTAGTGAAAATGAGCCGTCCTCCCAGACCGCGTAACACGCGTCAGATTTTCCGGTTTTCGGTTGTCCGAGACTTCCAGGATTCACGACGACACGATTCCCGATCTGGCGGACAAACGGGGTGTGGGTATGGCCGACAAGTAAGACATCGGCCTTCACTTGACCCAATTCCTTCACCCACTCTTCAGACTCTTCCGGGCAGTAACCATATAAGGGATCCGATGGCTTGGCGTGGCACAGATAGAAGCTGGTATCTTGCCGTTTCAATTCCAGCTTGAGCGGCAACTGGCGGAGGAACTCCTTTTGGTCCTTTTTCAATACAGAAGCGCTGTACCTGCGCGTTACATCGGCCATCTTCTGGTAGCGAGTTCCGCAACGCGGATCCACATCGTATCCGATGGAATGATCGTGATTCCCGCGCACGATAACCGAACTGTTTGCTCTGACAAAATCGACCACTTCGCCGGGTTCAGGTCCGTAGTTCACCAAGTCACCCAACACCCAAAGTTCGTCGTAGTTCTCACGCAGTGGCCGGAGCGCTTCGTAGTTTCCGTGCAGGTCAGAGATGATGGCGATCTTCATGACGCTTTCTTTCCCAGTTCGATAACCTGAGGGACCCGGGCACACTCCTCAGTCCAACTCAGTGAACAACCATGACCGGACAGTGCGCATATCTCAACGCGCGCTCGGAGACCGATCCCAACATCATCCTTGAAATCATGGATCGTCCGCGACGACCCAAAATGATGAGATCAATCCCGTCTACCTCGGCCCGGTGGATGATTTGCTCCGCCGGATGTCCAACCGCCATGTCGGTTTTTACCTCGATATTGTTGGACCGGGCTTTTTCCAGAATCTTCTTGAACCCCTCTTCAAAGTGCTCCTTGGCGTCGTCCAGCACAGCTTCCAATTCGACCGAGGTGGACGGTTCAGGCGGCCTGGCAACGGCAAACACAAGCACGGTCGCATCCAGGCATTCTGCCATCGAGAACGCTATATCCACGGCTTTCTCCGACTGCGGAGACCCGTCGTAGCCGACCAGCAACTTCCGAAAATGCGGGTTTTGTCGTTTCCCGGTCATGCTCCCTCCTCAGATTGCTTCCTCGCTCACCGCTTGTGGTAACGTCGACTTCGGCTTTGTCTTGGCCAGCAAGTGCCTCGGCATGAACCAGGCGTTAGCAATCATCGTGGGGATGACGGCACTGCCGATCACGGTCGCGACCAAGTAGGAATACTGAGCCTGAGTAATAACACCATGGTTCAGACCGAACAACGCAGAAATCGTTCCGAAGGTGAGGCCGGTAGACATCATTAGCGTGAAGTACAACCCTTCTTCCTTCTTGTAGTCAAACGCCTTCACCGTGGGATACAGGGGAATGACTTTCGACAGCATCTTCGCGAAAAACAGCGCCGTGAACACGAGCGGCGCGGCGACCAAAGCAGGAACAGACACGAACGATCCGGCCCGGATGAAGTAAAACGGCGTAAGTAATCCGAACGTCAGAGTACGCAGACGGCGAATGAGCGTGTGGTCCTTGCCCACGGTTCCCGCCAGCACCATGCCGATGATGTAGGCTGGCAACACTGCTTCGCTGCCGGACCAGACCGCCAATCCCCCCATTGCGAACAGCAGGAAGAGTAAGTATTTCGCTTCCAGCTCGGAAACACGTCCTCCATATTTCTTGAAAAATCTCGGCGTCAGAAAAGGAAGAACAGCAAAGACCACCACGCTCACTCCAACAAAGATCAGCGTTTTGATTGTGAACGGCGAGAAGATCATTCCGAGAGCGATCACGGTTCCCAGATCGTTGATGAAGCAGGCGGCCAGCACCGCCTTTCCGAAGTCGGTGACGTTGAAACCCAGTTCCAACATCACTGCATATACCACCGCTACTGAAGTCGTCGAGAGGGCGACGCCCGCGAGCCAACAGGCACGGCCATCCCAGTGCAGGACGTAGCGAGCAACTGCCGTACACCCGAGGAACGGTCCGAAGAAACCAACGAGTCCGACGACCGTGGCTTCTTTCCATTTCGTCCGGAAGATTTGGGGATCGAGTTCGGCGCCGGCGAGAAAAGTGAGAACAATGGCGCCCGTACCGGCGAGAAAGCTGATCCAGCTTGTCTTACCACCCAGTTCCGTGTGAACGAAGAGGGCGCCAATCACCAACTGGGCCACGGTGCCGACGACAATCTCACTGAGGGCAGTGGAGATCCTGAACCAGATCGCAACCAGCGTTGCGACCAGGGCTAGGCCCACCCAAACGGCGGCGAGGACCCACACGTTCTCCATCAACGTACCTCTATCTCATTTTGCGGATTCGTTGCCGGTATATGACTCCGCGACAAGAAACCGCTTGTCAGGAGTCATCAGCTGTGCCCGGCTTAAAGGTTGGGACAGCGGTTTCGGTGAACTCCTTCA
>Ga0335085_10006775_pt1 | contig 17993 bp, 14 predicted proteins | sample Lox_Sample_45_FD_206712 | JGI IMG/M metagenome (GOLD analysis project Ga0335085, IMG submission 206712) | Soil microbial communities from Loxahatchee National Wildlife Refuge, Florida, United States - Lox_Sample_4.5 | ecosystem: Environmental > Terrestrial > Soil > Wetlands | place: USA...
CTTGAAATACCAAGGAAGCTGGCCAAGTATGTTTCGTTGGCTCTTCGGCCCGTATTGGTAATATAGGTCATTGAAAAAGGCGGGTGGCCCGGGCTTGATGGGATGGTGGTTAACATTCAGGTCGAGCTAAGGATATCACTGCGGTACGTCTGGCAAAAGTATAGAGAGACGGGGGTGCTCCAGCGTTCCGATTTTTGGAACCTGGGTTTTGGGGTGGACTTGACCTTCGCGCGGTCGCAGTTTTTCCGCTTGTGGAACACGAAGCGGTGAAATAAAAAAGAAGATCTGGTAGGGGCGGTGGGGATCGAAAACAATGCCGAGCGGAATTTCAAGGAGTTAACAGAAACAGTAAGGAACGCGGAGACATTGAAAAGGAACAACCAGGAACGCAAAGGATTCCTTGTTGGCCCCTCAATGGCCCCTCGTTTTTCACGCAAACGCTGTTGCAAAGCCGGGTGCGGCTCAAGTTCCGCGGCGCGGATGGCAACCCGGCTCTCCGATGGCGCGCCCTATAGTTAAATTCAAAAACGGCACGCAGTTGGATTTTCAAGCACTCCCTTATATTTTGCATAGTGCTTCAATAAGGTATCCGTCACGGTCTTGTTCTCTTTGCTCGCGTATCTAGTTCTTGCCATCACCCCAGACTGTCAGTTCACCGCCAACGTCAACGACGTTGTGTGGACCGTACTCCCTGATGTAGCGGTTACGGTGACGGAATAAGTGCCTGCGGGAGTCCCAATCTGCGGGGGTGGAGGGCTTGAGCCACCGCCTCCGCCACAACCAATTGATACGAGTATTAACCCGGCAGCAACGACGGCCAAGGAAACGGGACTCCACCGCCTGCGGCGCCGATCTTGCACGTCACGAAAGAGCAGCAGCGACAACAGCGAAACCAGGAAAGCACTGAGAATCAATCGTGGATCCAAATGGAACCGCCGGCCACGGAATGGGGGCACAGAAAAGCTGCGCGCAGTTGTGGTTACGCTGACTGTCACCGTGCCAGCTCCCGAGGGCAACGTGTTAGGGTTGACCATACACGTCGTTGCGCGAGCCGCCAAAGAGCAAGTTACATTCACCTGAGATGCAAATCCATTCAGGGCAGAAACCGAAACGGAGTTGTTGAACGTGGCACTCTGGCCAGCTGCCACGGTTACGGTGCTGGGGCCAGAAACGGCAATTGCAAAGTCCGGTGGAGCGGGAGTTACGGTTTCGGTCAAAGTGCCCGCAGAAGCGGAATAGTTCTGGTCACCGCTGTAGCTTGCCTGAATTTGTACTGAGCCGGGAGTGCTCAGAATGGGAGACATCTGTGCCTGATTGTTAGACACACCTGCGCCGCCAAGTACGGTGCCATTTGCCGTGAACTGGACAATACCAGTGAGCGGCGCGGCTCCATTTTGTGCCGGCGTGACCCGCGCTGTCAGCGTGATCTGTCCGCCTGCGACCACACTCGCGCTTGGGGCAGTAACTGAAGTGGTTGTGCTGATTTGCGTAACCGCCTCCGTAAACGTGCCGGTGGATGATCCGTAGTTCGAATCTCCACTATAGGTCGCTGTGACCGGAACGCTCCCGGCGTACAACGTTGATACCGTCAATTGTGCTTGGTTATTGCTGACCGCAACCGATCCAGCCGGGTTCCCGTTTATATTGAACGCAACGTTCCCTGAGGGCGGCGCGCTGACGCTTTGACCTGGGACGATCTGCGCGCTAAACGTGACCGGCAGACCATTCTGAATTGTGGGTGCCGATGAGCTAATTGTCGTCTGAGTTGGGTAGACCAGATTCGCTGAGGCCGTCGTTGAGCTGGGAGCGTAGTTCGTATCGCCGGAATACTTCACCGTGAGCGAGTGGACCCCAGGTGTTCCTGAAAAATTCGCTGTAATCTCGCCATCAAGCGTCTCCCAAACGTAAGGCGGGGTGGACGGACAAGGTGAGCACGGCGGAGGGTAGATGACCCCAGTTAACGTGTACTCGGATACCGGAACTTGGTTGCTTCCATCAAAAATGGTGAACGTCCCACCCATCGGCGCGCCATATAAACCCAAATCATTGGTGCGAGCCGAAACAGAAAAACCAATCGGAACCCCAATGGGCATTGGATACAATGTTTGCGTTCCAGTGAGGGTCGGTGCGGGAATCACCGTGACAGCATCAGTGGACGAACTCGCCAAATAGCTGGTGTCGCCACTATATGTGCCCTGGAAAGTATGCGCGCCACCACTTAACTGAACTGATTGGTTCTCTGTGTATCCTTCACTGTTCAAGGGGGCTGGTCCAGAACCCAGCGACTTGCCGTCGAGGGCGAACGACACCGTGCCAGTCGGACAGCCGTAAGACATGGTTCCCGTAGTCGCATTGAAGCAATAGGCACCGGATGCATTCGCAACGTCGGCGCGCAAAACATAGATCGACCCATAAGGAATCGAGGTCGCATGCGCATTGCTGACCCGGCCAGTCGTTACGTCGATCGTGGCCACATGAACGTCCGTCGCACTTGGTTCTGGATTCACGGTGACACTGACGGCGTTTGAGTCACTGGCAGCGTAATTCGCGTCCCCAGCATAGTGGGCTTTCACACTGTACGAGGACCCCCCAGGAAGCATGCTCGTGGTGCCAGAAGCGGCGCCGTTGCTCACGGTTAGGGTATCGAATCCGAAGCTGTCGCTCCCCTGTGTGGCAACAAGAGAGACGAGACCGGTTGGCGGCGGCGACGTAGGCGACAGCGACACCGCAATGCTCACCGGCGTTCCATGGGTCACATTCAATGAGCTGCCGCCATTCAATGTCAGGGACGTCGTCGACGCCGTGCCCGCGGATGCCGAATTCCAGCCGTTAACCAGATTTGCGGCGTTTACGGAGCCCAGCCCCGTAGCCAAATCGTACCCTGCCGCCGCTAGATAGCCCGAAAGAATGCCGATGCTGTCACCCGCACCCATCGTCGTGCAGTTCGGAGTGCCTGTAGCACACGGCATGGCAATAGTTCCCGCAGTGACATCGTTGAATATGCACGTGGGGGTTGGGCCGGAGGTCGAATTGCAATTCAACGCGGATTGCTTCGCTGCCAGCGCATAGAGCACCGGATTCGCGTTGCCCTGTCGCGACCCGGTCTTTTGATTCACAAGCGCGAGCAAGCCGGCAAAGGCGGGCGCCGATGCGGATGTGCCGCCGACTCCGACAAAATGGCTAGAACTGCATGGGACCGGGGGCGGCAGAAAAAAGTCGGCCTCACAGATCACGTAAAAACTGTCCATGAACCCGCTACCGGCGAAAAGCGAGACATCGGGAATGTCTCTTTTCCCGTCGTTAGGGACGCCCTGCGCCACTTGCCACAGTGGTTTCGCGTAACCACCGGCACAACTCGTTGTCGTCGCGCCGGTCGGAGACGTGCAATTGCTTTTGCCGCCGCTTCCGCCAACCGGCACTGTGAAATTTGTCTGCACATTTGAATTGTTGCAGTTTGTTTCTGCGTTGGTGCTGAGGCGGAGCACCGGATTTTCTAGAAAAGCATTCGTGCACGAATTGTTCCAGGCTGTCTCTGGGATGTAGCCTTTCGCCGACTCCAGCGTGGTTAGGTTTGTCGTGTTCCAATAGGTTGACGCGTTGAAATAATCATTGAAATCCGTCCCGCCGACCGCGACATTGTATGGCGTGGACGCCAGTCCGTTCACCTGCAGACCGCTTTTTGCGGGCTGAGGACCGGGGCCCTGATCGGAGTCACAACCAGCAGAGCCATTGTCCCCGCTGGACACAAAAACCGTAATTCCTTGTGCCGCAGCTTGCTGCCATAGGTTGTGGTAAAACTGGTTACTCGCCGTTCCCAAGTACAGCTCGCACTGCCCATAGCTCACGCTCATTACTGAAGCAAGGTTGTGATCGACGATGTACAGCGCCGATAGATCGATGCCATCGGTCGTCTCCGTCGATTGGGACACAACCAGTTTGATGGTTGCTCCTTTGGCGACCGCCCCCGACCATTCCACGTCCAGATCCGCCTCCGTTTCGTCTCCCGGGACAAGTCCTGGGTCAGCTCCATCGAGTATCACCTGAGGCGGATTCGGCGGAAGGCCAAACATACTGCGAAAGTCGGCGATGTCCTGAACATCGATGTTTGTCCGGCCTGCAATTGCGATTATCTGACCTCTGCCATCGATCGGGGGATTCGCGTTCCACAGCGGGAGGACGTTGTAGATGGCGCCGAAGTCGTAGGGTCCCAGAGCATGGCAGGACGGCGACTGCCCGGAAAACTGCCCGAATATGCTCGTCAGGTAGTCAACACAATTGTAACTATACTCAGGGCTGGGTGATGCAAAGCCCGCAGGAGGTCGTCGGGGCCCAGCCGGCCCCGCCAAGTGGTACATGGGCTTCTTGCGAAAATCATGCAGGCTCACGATCCCTGCGACAAATGCACTCAGTTCGGCGGGAACCTGGGGATCGCTTGCATTGCCGATGTGCTCTTCCCTATCTACGACATAGCGGTGAATGTCTGTTCGGAACCCTTTCCGTACACCGCCAACATTTCCTGAGAATTCAATCGCACTTCGCCCCGCCCCAACCCTGATGTCAATGAATCCCTGCGATCTTAGCCATTGCGTTAACGTTTGAATATCTGCGTCAGAGACACCAAATTCTGCCCCGAATTTCTCCGGTGTCACCCACGCGTGGTAGTTGGGTGAGCTTGTGTCTTGCTGTTCTTTCAGTAAATTCTGCAGTGCCTCTTCCTGTTCCGAACTGCGCTGCAAAAGGAGCAACATTCGTGTAAGTGGCTCAGCGTCGGCTATTCGGCCTCTGTCAAATTCGGGGAGTGCGAGCGGGTGAACGTTTCCCCGCTGCGAGACCTGAACCTTCCCATCCATCGTGTGATTGATGACAGCTGTAGTGGATTCTGAGGATTGACCATGAGTTGGCCAGGGGAACGCGGCTAGGAAAACTAACAGCCACACTCTATACGACAGGTCGGCAAGACAAATCGGGTGCGCAGTTGGCGGCGGCATCTCAGTCGCCCCCGGCGAAAAAATTGCGGATCTTGATTACGACGTAAGTTACCAAGAAGTACCAAACGAAGTTGAAACCCAATGTCAGGCTCCAAAACATGGCTGGCTCCGCTCGTGGAGCCGCATGGTGGAGATAATCGGCAATGGGGTATGCGGCAATGGTCCCTGGTAGCAGAAGAAAAAGCCAAGCACCTTGCGACTCGAACCCCCCGGGGTGAAGCGTGAATACCACGAACATAGCGAGAATAGTCAGTAGCGTCGCCCCAATGCACGCCCACTTCCAGTTAGAAAGCTTCGGGTTCATTGTGTCAAAGCGCCGTAGCCGCGAACAGCCCACCATGCGAGTGGAGAATTGAGGTTCACAGACGACCCTATTTCCCCCTTCTCTGGTGCTTCCTCAAAATCTCTCCGGTTTCTGGGCTAATCGCAATCAAGGTGAAGGCCGGTCATAATTTCGAAGGCCGAGCGGATCAAGGTGTTCGCCGCCTGTTGCCTCTCCGGATGCGCACTGAGATATCCCGCTGATTCCCCGAACGACCCTCCTCCTAACAATTCGTCTTCAACATAAGCGCCCACGTGCCCCACAACGTTTGACCGCGATCCCGAGCAACCTCCGAGTCCGCACCATGGGAGAGGATTTCCCTGGTTATCTGTGTGAGCCGGACTCGTGGAGTCCATTACGGGGTGTATCGCCTCCCCAAAATCAGACAACGCGTTATTCGTTTGTCCCTTGCCCCAGGCGTTTTGCGCGGCGACCATACGATCAACGATGAACTGATTCCTCAAATTAATCGCGTCCTCAGCGGATTGGCTGGGATTAGTCCCGTCGCGCATCGAATGCATATACGACTGGGACGGGGCTTGGTGGGATTTGTCAAAATCCCTGCTGGACTTTTGAATCCTAGCAATCCAGTCCTGCCCGACCCCACAAGGCCCCAAAGCGGCCTGAATCATCTGATCGTGGGCAGATGGACTCCAATTGTTGATTCCAAATTTCGACAGGTCAGAGGGGTTGTAGATGCTATTCAGCATGGCCTGTGTGGACGAAATTGGGCCATTGTCGAAGATGGGCGGAGTGCCAATCGGCAATGGTCCCCCAATCATTGCGAAATTGGACAGCCCGTAAGTCACGAAACTCAATAATGCGCGGACCAACCACTGCACGAAACTCATTCCTGAGGGATCTGTGAAATTTACAGGATTGTTCCGAGCGTATGCATACCGATTCCACGATTGCGGATCAGCAATGCTGCCCATGACCGGATCGGCAGAACAGAACCGTCCGAATCGGTTGACATAATACCGAGCCATCGCATAATCATTGCCCGATTCCGAATCGCGCTCATAGCTGGTAAAAATGAACTTCGTGGTTGTGTTCGACGAGTACCACGGCTCCCCATATGGATAGTGCCCCTGCTCGCCAATCTTGGTGCCGTTCACGTCGCTCGTGGTCCGCACAGAGAGGTGATCCGAATGGTGATAGACTGTGGAGGTTCCCTGAATTGTCGCGATGAGACGCCCACCGAGATAAATATACTCGCGGCTAGGCGAACTGACGGCAGCTCCGTTGTCGTATTCAGCGATGCCCTGACTTCCCGAAAAAACATACACGGTCGTCGTGCCCGCGACCTTCTTGACGCGAATCCCGTGCGCGTCGCACGTATAACTGGCTGCGCTTGCACCCGTCAGGCAATTTTCGGCATCGTACGTCAAATTGTTAAGGCCATCGTTGAGCATGTTGCCGCTCACGTCGAACGAATAGCCGTCCGGCCGATTGGTGTATGCCCCAGCTCCTGGGGTAGTTGCGAACGATAGAGAATTGGACGGCCCACTCCCCGATGTGACTGTCTGATTGGTGCGGTTGCCGTAGCGATCAAACGCCTCTGATAGGCCCCACTTTGCAAATCCGCTCGAGCCCGTGGTCACCGACGACGACAAACGATTCAATCCATCATAGCCGTAAACGACTGAACGGCCGTTGTCGACCAAGTCTTGAATGCACTGGATCATGCCGTCATTTCCTGTTGTTGTGGCCGTGCCGCAATTCGCCTGACTGTTCATGTAACCGTAATTGACGCTGAACAGCGTCGTGCTGCCCTTCACATAACTCAGGCTAATCATTTGATCGCGACTGGACGAAGAATAGCCAAACGTTGCGACCACACCATTTCCGTAAGTGAATCTCAGAAGCTGACTCGCCGCGTTATAGCCCGCCGGAGGTTCCGGTATCGACGCGTAGTTCGTCGATCCGCTGACGATCGCGTTCAACAGACCGACGTTATCCACGTTCTCTTGAACCACTCTTCCCGACGGATACGTGATTTGGGTAACCTGGCCACCCGAATTGTACAGATAGCCGATAGGAAAGGTTGTTGACCCAATCATTTTTTGCATCTGGGTAACCCAACCCATTGCGTTGTACGTGTACGTTTCCGACCCTGAGGGATCGCTGGCGCTCGTCCGACGTCCCATGGCAAACGCACCCGCCCCACCTTGGTCGTACTGGTAAGTTACGCTTCCTTGACCGTTGGAATAACTCTTGCCAGTCAACTGACTCCGCGAATTATAGGTGTACGTCGTGGTGATACCGCGCGCATCGGTGCGTCGGCACACAGCTTTCGGGGATCCGGCGCAAACCGTCACATTGTCTGATTTTGTGAAATAAAAGTTTTCTGTGCCCGCCTCTGGGGTCGTCCTGGAGGTCAGTCTGCCCGCTCCATCATAGGCGAACGTTCGAGTTTGCAGGCCTTGAACAACCTGCGTAAGTCGGCCGGCAGCATTGTACAAATACGTCGTTACCGAAGGAGAGGAAATGATGCCGCCAGAACCGCCCGTGAACGAACCGGAAGAAGGTGACGGCGTAAACGACGGCCTGTGGAAATCATAGGTATCGTAAGAATACGAGGTGGTGAAAGAAAAATTCGTGCCGGGGGCCTTCGCGGTCATTTTGACTGAGGTACCATTCACCGCCGCGACTACAGGAGATGCGCTGACGTTTAGAGCGCTGGCAAGACTCGCGGCCACGCTGGCAGAATTCGGGACGTTTCCATTCGATCCTTGATAGTTCGCGGTGGCTACGAAACCATTCACGGTCACCGAGACGGTGCCGTAATCGTAGGTGGTTTGGGGACAAGCAGGACAACCCATCGGTTCACAGGGCGCACAGGGGTCAGTTGTGAACGACTGTTCACTTCCGCTCACCGTTACCGTGGCAGTCCCATCGGTCGCGACGCTAGTGCTAGGCTCATCCACTTCGATGACTTGTCCAAAACCGTCTACCCACTTCTGCCGCTGCTTGCCAGCCTCATCTAGTGAAACAATCGGATAGCCATAACCGTAGGTTGCCGTGGAGCTCTGCTGCGTTGTGATACCTCCGAGATTTCCAACGGCAGATCCGTACGCGACCAGCGACGATTGATTGTCAGGGTGCGTAATTCCGATTTGGCGGTCCAATCCGTCATACGAAGTTGTTTCGAAAACATGGCTCGGATCTGAGGTGTTCACGTAAGCATGGCTGACGGTCTGTATCCGGCCGAACACATAGCTCGTATCCACATTGACCGCTCCGCCGGGAAAATTCACCAGTTTCTCGTTAATTTTGCGGCCCCAAGAGTCCAGGTTAAGTTGATTATGCCTGCAACTCGTGCAACTTGAAGATGCGGATGAATCTGCTACTGCCGTGTAGGTGTCCGCCTGTGTTGCGGAAGTGTAGTTTGTCAGTTCCCAACCGACCGGGTAACTCGTCTGTGTGGCACGATCGAAAGAATCCCAATTGAAATAGGAGACCGTAGCATTATTTGGATCAATCGCAAGCGCCCGCTTTCCGCTTCCGAAATAATAACCGAACGTCGTCGTCAGCCCTCCTGTATTAACGGTCTTTGGAAAGGCATTTGTCGCGAACGATGGGCTATAAGGCGACATCGAACTCGGCCCGGTTTCAGTGTAGAAGTTGTCAGTGTAGCTGTAGGTTGTTTGATTTCCAGCTGGATCAGTTGTTGTCAGGATCTGGCCCGTGGTGTCGAACGCATTCTGAGTCGTCAAATACGTGCTTCCGCTCACCCACTGTTGAATCTGAGTTGGATTACCCCGCGATTGGTTTCCCGAACCAAAGTTCGCGTCGTCATGATTCGCGACTCCAGACACCGTGGTGAGACCGCTCCCGTAGGAATCGTATGTGATCTTCGTTTGACTTACTTTGCTTCCTCCGCCCGTGCAGTCGGAGTCTGAACCTGTGTTGCTGCAGAGTGTAATCGTTTTGGGCTTGTTAATGATGTTGGTCGCTGCACTGTAGTACGTGATGTAAGTTGCGCGATCCGGGACAGACGGGAATGTCGGAGAGGTTCCCGGATAGAATTTCCATTCTTTAATCGCAGTGACGTTTCCCTGTTGCGGGCTGTCGTAGGTGTAGCTGGTTTTTTTAGTTAGATTACTACTACCTGGAGTCGGCAATGTCGTCGTCTCCGACAATTTCCGAATGAAATTGTGGCCATAGCATCCATGCAGCACACAGGCATTCGAGAAGTCCCAAGTATTGGCGGTCGTAGCCATCAAGTTACCTTGGGCATCATATTGTTGAGCCTGCGCTAGCCACGCACCATTATCGAGCGTGAACGTGTAGACCGTTTTTGCGCCGCTCGGCTTCTGAACTGTCAGTTTCTCCTGGCAGCCGACTTGGCTGGAGCCGCACGTTGAAATTACTTGAGGAGTGTAGGTCCAATAATCTGCGCCTTGCTTGGTGGTGAGCCACCGCGTTTTGTTGCCATAGGAATCAGAAAAAGTCGTATAGCTGTAGCTGACTTGCCCTCCTGTCGGCAATGTCATCTTCGTTAATGTGCCGTAGTACGCTGTCTGTCCGTGCGGCGAACTGCACGCCTGACTGTTCAGCGTGGAATCGCAATCATACTTAAGACTGAAGCTCGTGCCATCGGGCAGAGTGATGCTTGTAACCACTGGGATGGTCCCCACGAACTCACTCACGCCAGATTTAGCAAACGACGTGTTCACCGAAATCGTTGCTTTCGTAATCGCGTAATGAGAGCGCGAGTTATCAGACTGTGAGTTTGCGACGTCGAAAGTGCCTGCAACCGCGTTGAGGTTCGCTGGTGTCCGCGCTAACGTATCCAGCACCTGTCCAGTGACGCCGCTTATCCGAGAAAAGTAGTTGCCGTTAGCATCTCTAAAAACGATAACATTGCCCTGCGAATCGCTTATATGCCCATCGCTAAACACCAGAGTTCCATCAGGAGCATAAATCGTGATCTGAACGAGGAAGTTGTAGTACAGGTGAAAGCCGGAGGAGTCTGTGGCAAACGCATTTCCAGTGGTTGGACACTGGTTGTATGAGGAATTAGAAGTCTCAATGTTGGGCAGTGAGAAATAATGCGTCGTTCCTGCAGCATCCGTCCAAGAAAAATCTGCACCACACACTTGAAAACCATAGTCGGCTTCGAAAAACTGGCCAGAACTGGCATCGATAAAGTTCCAGCCTTCACCCAACAGACTGCTGTCCCCATAATTGTGCGGTACCGCGACCCATGTGGCGCCGCTTGAACTGCTCCCGACTTGCCAGATATGGCTATCGTAGACTAAACGCAAATTGTATGGTTCCTTGCTCCCTCGCTCCGGAAACGAGCCAAAAGGAAACTCAAGATGTAGATTTCCGTTTGCGCTCTCGACAAAGCCATATTCAGCCGGTTCTGGCGCCGAGAAGGTCGGCACTCCAGTAGTCGTGAGGTAATTCTGCGCAAGCGCAGAGTTGCCCATCGCACCAGTGAGCACGATGATTGCTATTGCAATGCCAACGGTCCCCGGCAATCTAACTTTAAAAGCTTGCCTCGCAACGCTTTTCCTATCGCACGTGCTCGAACACATTGTGTGCGTGCTCCTCTCCACGGGGTCGTAACGGCCTTTAAAAACAATTACGGCTGAAAATCGTTATCACTTAAGCCGATGTTAAAGGAAACCTGGCTGAGCTGCATCGCGAGTGTCTGTTCTCCGTCGATCAGCTCAACAATCGACAACGGAACCACAACACCGTTGAGGACCTGATGGTTGGAATATTGAATCTCGCGGGGATACGTTTGACCGGGGAAATCGGCGGAATAGGCAATCGTCAGTACACTCTGGATCAAGTTCGTCGTGTTGTCGATGAATATGTCAATCGTCCCTGTTTTATTAGCGAGTGTTGCCGTGCTGGTCGTCGACGAAGCACTGCCCGCACTCGTGATTCGAATATGATTTACGGTATTCCCGTTTCTGCTTTCGAGACCAATGTAGCTCACACTGTTGGAAGAGTCCTGCATCGCCGCAAGCAACTGCACGAATGGCAGTGGCGTGTTTTCAAAACAAGGGCGAGTTCCGTAAGGCGGGGCACTGATTGTGCCATCTGCGTTTTTCCTAAAGCGCTGCCCATTACTCACACCCCATGAATAGATGCCGTCGGGAAGCGTTGCATCTAGGCGGAACTGTGAAAGGCCTCGCCCCTTGACGATGACGGCGGCTTGGACCTGCGAGCCAGCCCAGTTGTAAGTGACTGTCCCGGATCCCCTAATATCCTGAATACCCGCAAGCACCGACGCACCACCCATTGCGTTTAGTGCGCTCACAATGATCCCAAGGGCTTGAGGATCTCGCTGGGGTGAAGCGGCCGCTAATTCTTGGCTCGCCGTTCGTTGCGCAGTCGCGAAGAACAGCACTAGAGCTATCGCCAGAGTAGCTGCCTCAAACCAACCTTGTTGTCTAAGATTGCGATTGCTGAAGACCCGCGACACACGAGCACGACGAACTGCCACACGCTGTGGAATTTTCATCGAGCACCTTTATTGTTACGTATTGTTGCTTTTATAACCTCGCTGACTACCTTGCGTCAAGCATTAATACACCACTTTACAGCGAATTCTACCACGTTGTGAATTTTACTCGCCAATAGTAGGTCCATTTGTGACTGGCGTCACACGCCACGTGCCGCTTTATCACGGCCGTTCGGACAACGCAACGGAAGTGGGAACCCTACCTCATCTTGAATACCACTTGTCCATTTTCCATCTCCACGCTCTCGATGTTGGAAGGCAAACGATACCGCAATGCGCTGCCCGGCGCGTTCATAAGGTCCGTGGCCGCCGTTTGCAGCCTAGACTGCGGCACCGGTAACTCACCGAGCTTTGCGCTCTGCGGCTCGAACTCGACGTAGCCACCTGAAGTGTGTATTCTTCCGCTGAGTTGAACGGCAAGCTCGCGGCCTCGATAATTCAACAAAATGTAAGCCTCGATGTGGTCGGCGACGAACTTCATCCGAAGGTCTTTGACCGAGCCGTTGTCTTGCCCAACTTGATAGTGTCCGAGCAACTCTCGAGTCTTCGAGTTCACTTGCGTCTCATTCGCCCGAACCTCCGATGATTTGCCCGATTGCGCATTAAGAGCAGCCTGCTCGAAGTCGTGGTCAAGTTGTCGTGCCGACTCTGGATCTAGCCGGACTTCCGGCGGGGACGGCACCCGAAATGCCAAGAACACTAGTACAAGTCCGGCGAGGAGCGCGAACGCCAGGGCTCCTCCACCTATAAAACCCGCCAATCGCCAGCCGCTTCTATCTTTGGTTATCTTGAGTTCCCGCCGAAGACGCTGACTCATTAAGCGCAACTCCCGAATGATCTGAAACCCCTATCTACTTTCCTATCATAGACCACGGCTGCGTCACCAGGATGCAGCTGCCTAATGTTGGAATAGTGTATGGTAACGGGCTCACGGCGGACACGCGAGCGTGTTCCCCCAAACTTTCAGATCGCTGGCGTCTTAGTGCATACAATTCTGTGTGTATACTATGCTTGACATATAGATTTGTATGTAATATCTTTTGCCTAGCCCACTCTCGGAGGTGGCCAATGCCAGCATCTCAACGAGAAACCGATAAAAGCGAGATTGACCTGAATCAGCGCCATCCCTTCCTCGTGTTCTACCTGTCCGCCGCTCTGTTTTCCGCAGCCCTGATCCCGGCGGAACTTCCGCATGGGACGTGGCATCTGCAGGCTCGGATCGTGGCGCTGGCCATCGGCCTATTTGCTCTTTGGAGTTTCTATCGCCTGTTTGGTCTCACCGACGAACGCCAACGAGATATCAACAATCGAGCTTTGCGCTTTGGTTTCCTAACCACTCTTGGCCTTTCACTCCTAGCCGGTTTCGTTCGCGGCTTTGGCTCGCCGGTGATTTCCAGTGCTGGTCTACTTGCCTTAATGGTCATCGCCTGGAGCGTCGGCCTGATTCTCTACTCTTGGCGGTACCGATGAAAACCCGTCTCCGAGTTCTCCGTGCCGGAAAGGAATGGTCCCAGGAGGACCTAGCGACCAAGGTTGGCGTTACGCGACAGACCATCAACGCTATTGAAACAGGCAAGTACGAAGCCAGCCTCTCACTGGCCCTCAAGATTGCTCACCTGTTTGGGATGCACGTGGACGACATCTTTCTGCTGCCAGAGAACGAGCTCCCCAGGCCTGTGAAGCACGAAGTGCTCTTCAAGGCCAAATAGAACCATGAGCTGCCACGAAACCTCTGCCTATAGGAGCTATTTATGTCCCGAGGCTTTGATTCCGACTCCTTCGATCTTGATGACTTTCGCGATGCGGACTCATGGGCCGACTCGGAGCGTGCGCCCTACGGTCGTGAATCAGTCGGCCGTGGCAGAGAAATAGGCCGGGGCGGCACCTCGTCGGACCTAGGTGTGAAACGCCGCCTAGAGAAACTACGAGACGCAGAGTCCGCATCTGATTGCGGGTGCGGTCACGATCGAGAGCAGCCGCATAGAAATCGCAGGCCAGATGCCCGGGACACGGAAATTCTCCGTGACAAAGACCGCACGAAGTATGCAGGCCGCGAGCGGAGCTATTCTCTGAGAGGATCAGAAATCCGTACTCTCGGAGAGCTCGGGAAGTTTCGCGTCGTAAGTCTCGAAGACCTCGCTCAATTTGCCTATGGCGGTAACCATGAGCGATTCAGGAGCGATATTCGGAACCTGGCCGAGCAAGGTCTTGTCCAGAGGCGGGAAACCAGCGCCTTCAAAAAAGAGTCACGGCCAGTCCTCACGCTTACCAAACACGGGGAGCGCCTCATCCGGCGGTACTGTTGTGTCCCCGAAGATCAGGCGATCTACTCTGGCCTGGTGAAACCGAAAGAGGCAGAACATGACTCTTCACTTTACCGCCTCTACCAGAAGGCGGCTGCAGAGATCGAAGGCAACGGCGGAAAAATTCTACGCGTTCAGCTCGATTACGAACTGAAGGAACAGCTCTACCGGAAGCTGGGGCGCGCTCGGCTGCAGGACAAAACCGAGGCCTTCCACCTCAAGAACGGATACGCCCAACAACTGTATCTCCCCGTCGTTAATGGCAAGGTCAGCTTTCCCGACCTGCGCATCGAGTACGCGAACCCGGAGATGGAAATCGCTCGCGTAGACCTGGAACTGGCCACCGGTCACTACCATGCCGGTCATCTCTCTGAGAAAGCCCGCGCCGGCTTTCAGATTTACGCTCGCCCGGAAGATGCAGCAGGTCTCCGCCGCGTGCGGGATGACCGCGAGATCATGACTTCGATCCTCAGCCTTTGACCATGCAATTCCCAGAAACCAGCATCGAGAATCTCCGAGGCCTCGGCTACACCGAGGATGAAGCCCGCTTTCTCTATCTTGTGGCCACGCACTCGGGATATTTCTCCACTCGGCAATACCTGGCCTTTACCGGAGCTAAGAGCGGTGAAAAGAGTATGGCGTTCACGCAAAAACTCCTCGGAAGGGGGCACGCTAGCGCCCGGTTACTCCTGCGGAATGGCCGCCTCTACCACCTGTATTCCCGCCTTCTCTATCGCGCCATGGCTCGTGAAAACCTGCGTAACCGGCGAGAGCATTCGGTTGAACATATTCGCGTCAAGCTGGCCAGTTTGGATTTTGTTCTCGCACATCTCGACTACCGTTATCTCGAAACTGAGACCGATAAAGTCGCTTACTTCTGCCGAGAACTGGGTCTCAAGCGCGAAGTTCTGCCCTCGAAGCGTTACGCAGGGGCGGTTCGCGAGAGCAGTACCGACCGCTATTTCGTCGACAAATTCCCGATGTTCTTCGCTCCCGATTCTGCCGATCCCACTGTGGTCACCTTTAGTTTCGCCGATCCGGGACTGCTGAGTCTTGCCAGCTTCGACAGCCACCTGTTCCAATACCTTTCGCTCTTTGCGGCTGTTCCCAAGGTGAATTTCGTTTATATTGCCGCGCGGCCGACGCACTTCGAGGCTGCTCGGAAGCTGTTTCTAGCGATGGCCCCGAGGGCTACCAATCCTGATCCAGCGGTGGAGGGCCTGCGTTATTTCCACTTCCGCTATCTCTGGGAAGCCAAGCGGTACAGTGAGTTCACTAACGAGCAAATCGGCTTCCTCAACGAGGCGACGGAGCGATACAGAGACCCTCGGATTGAGGCTCTGTACCGGCCATTCATGAATGGCCAGATCTCCGCGAACATTGTGACCGACCAATTTCGCAAGCTCGCTCCCAAGCGCGAGGTGTCGTTCCGCACCGAACTGGTCGACGGCCAAGCTGCGCTTTTCGAACCGAATCTTGTGGGCCGAAAGCGTGTTCAGAGTGACGCCGAGGTGAACGGGTGCTCGGAACCGACTTTCGGTCCTGCTTTCAAGACAGCTTTCGAAGGAGAAGTGCAGGAAACGGAAGAGAACTAAAGAGATGCTGCGAACGAAGACGGCAAGAATGCACGCGGGCAAAACACTAATTCAGCCGGGAGCGACCCCACTATGGACGGCTTCGAGCCGCCCAAAGGTCTGTGGGGTCGCTCCCGGCCGTCACCCAGGAACGGTGACCGTGTTTTGCCCGCGTGCATACAGAGTTGTAAGCGAGTCTGAATGCGGAGAAGTGAAATTACCAAAACCGAGAGGAGACGACGTCGATGTCAGTTTTGAAAGCACCACCCAAACAGCCTAAAACCACAGTTGTTCAACTCCGGCTCGACGACGAAGCAAGGATGAAGCTCAACAAATACGCAGAGTTTCTCGACTGCTCTCCGTCCTACGTGGTGACTGAAGCCTTGAAACTCGTCTGCAACAAGGACAAAGAGTTCCAATCATGGCTCTCAGGCCAACACACGAAAACGTCCGAACCAAACACCAAGGAGGAATCGTTCCAACTGGAATTGAAGTAGAAGACCCATGCACCGCCGTCTCCAATTCGGTATGCGTGAGAACCCAGCGTCTGAGCGACGACATGGCTCACGCCAAACAGCGTGCAGTTCTTCGGATTCAATGCTCGCAGACTGCACCGTCGCAAGATCAGAACCACCTATTCCCGCTCTGAATGGTAGGTCGCCTGACACTGACAGTCCGACCAATGCCGCGCCACCCCACGCGGCCACAGGTGTGGAGAAACTCAGCACGCCTACGCACCCAACTGTCTCCGAACGGTCTCTATCATCTGTAACGATACAGCGCGACTTTGAGCCACTGATTGGCAGCTATGAAGCCGCCCGATTACTCGGCAACATCCATGTGAAGACGCTACAGCGATATGCTCGCCAGCAACGCATTCCTGGATATCAAATTGGTGGACACTGGTATTTTCGTGCATCTGAACTGGACTCATGGCTGCGTTCTCGACTAAATTCATCTTGCCATCCGTGCCGCTTACAGGAGGGATCGGATGGAACATAAGCGGCAACGGGTTCAGTTTGGTTGGGTCTGTTTGAAAGCAAGAAAGAAAGGTCCTGACGTGTGGGTTCTGCGATATCGCGAGAATCTCCCGAACGGCAGCAAGAAAAGGCGAAGCGTGGTCCTCGGAACAATTGAGGAGTTTCCGACCGAGTCACATGCTCGCAAAGCTGCCCTGTCTCGGTTGTTTTCGATGAACGCGGAACCTTCAAATGGTACGGTCGTTTCGTTCGGTGCAGTCATTCAGCGATACCTTAGAGAAGAGATTCCCGAAAGGCCCTCGACTGCCTCACGGTATCGGTGTTGGCTGAACAACCATGTTGAGCCGAAATGGCGAGACTATCCCGTCGAGCACATCAAACCACTGCTCGTGGAGGATTGGCTCAAGAGGCTTAACCTGGCGCCGAAAAGCAAGTCCCATCTCAAAAACCTAATGCGCGTACTATTCAACGCGGCGATGCGTTGGGAGCTGATTCCCTATCAGCACAACCCAATGAGCCTCGTCCGCGTGAAGGATGGTTCGAAAAGGCAACGGGAACCGAAGGCACTCTCCCTGGAGGACTTCCGTAAGGTGCTCGAATACATTCCCGAACCGTTCCGAACGATGTGCATTGTGGCGATGTGCTTGGGACTGCGGATAAGCGAAATACTCGGTCTCAAGTGGCGCGACATTGACTGGGAAGGGCTGCGTCTGGCGGTGCGGCAAGCATACGTCTACGGCAAGCAGGGCGATGTCAAGACGCAAGCATCCCGGCGATGGATGCCGCTTGACCGTTCACTTGCGGAGGAGCTGTGTCAACACAAGGCTCGGTTTGCTCCGCTCGCTAATGCGGATGATTGGGTATTCGCGAACCCGGAAACAAGAAAACCATATTGGCCAGGCCGAATTCAGGAGAACTGGCTTGTCCCTGCTGCACAGAAAGCAGGGCTAGGCCGGATAGGCTGGCACACGTTTAGACACAGCCATTCAACGTTACTTCATGCGCTCGGTGTCGATCTCAAGGTCCAACAGGAACTTTTGCGGCATGCGGATATTCGAACAACCATGAATATCTACACGCATGCGGTTCCGACAGCATTGAGAGAGGCAAACAGCAAAGTTGTTCGTTTGGTGCTGCCAGCGCAAGTAGCCTAGCGTTAGTGGCCCCCGATGGCCCCTTGAGTATCTGCAATCAACTATTTGTAAAGAGGATATTGGTAGGGGCGGTGGGGATCGAACCCACGACCTTCGGCTTAAAAGGCCGCTGCTCTACCACTGAGCTACGCCCCTGCAAAGATAAACATCGATTGTACAGGAAAATGGCGAAACCCGCTCTGCGG
>Ga0335085_10006776_pt1 | contig 17992 bp, 14 predicted proteins | sample Lox_Sample_45_FD_206712 | JGI IMG/M metagenome (GOLD analysis project Ga0335085, IMG submission 206712) | Soil microbial communities from Loxahatchee National Wildlife Refuge, Florida, United States - Lox_Sample_4.5 | ecosystem: Environmental > Terrestrial > Soil > Wetlands | place: USA...
CGCTTACCAACTCTTCGAGATGATGGCGCGTACGCTCAACCTGGGACGTCATTGCGTTTGCGCTTTCCGCTGTCTGCTGTGCGTTGGCCGCGTTACTCTGCGTCACTTTTTCCAGCCGCGAAATCGCCTGCCCGATGGTCTGAATTCCGCGCGTCTGCGTTTCGCTGCCGACCGCAATCTGACTCACCACCTGACTTCCCTGCTCGATTCGCGTCGAGACTTCCTGAAACGCATTGTGCGCCATCGTCACGTACTGCACGCCGTTGGCTACATCCGTGATCGTCTTTTCCACGATCTGAGCGCTGTGCCGCGAGGCTTCCGCCGCCCGCCGGGCGAGCGCACGCACCTCATCCGCCACCACGCTGAACCCGGCACCGGCCTCCCCGGCGCGCGCCGCTTCGACAGCGGCATTCAGCGCCAGTATGTTTGTGTTGAACGCAATCTCGTCGAGGCTCTTCAGCACCCCGGCCACTTCCCGGCTGGATGTTGATATCGCATTCATGGACACAGTCAGCTTGCCCATCGCCTCGATCGCGTTCTGCACGGTCTGTTTGGCCTGCGTCATCAGCCCGTCAGCGTTCACCGCGCGTTCCGAATTCTTCCCGGTCGTCGACGAAATCTCGTGCAGGGACTCCATGGTTTCCTGCAGGCACTTGGCCTGTTCCCGCGCATCCCGCGCGACAACCCGGCCTGATTCCGACATTTGTTCGGAAGCTTCCGCGGCCTCGTCGGCCGACTGCCGCACGCCTTCAACAACGCGCAAAACCGGCCCCGTGATGTGGCGACGGATTGTCATGGTGACGATTACGGAAGCCAGCGCCAGGGAGCCTGCGAACAATATCATTCCGAGCCAACGCTGATGCACTGAGCTCGCTTCCACCGACGTCAGCTTATCCTGCAGCGACTTTGAAATCGCACTGCGGTTCGCCTGCAGGGATTCCCGGATCTCATCGGTAAGCGAAGCCAGATCGCGGATCTTCCCCTGCATGTCCGCCATGCTTGACGGATTGGCCGCGATCGTTTTGTAAACCGTTCCCGCCTCGGAAACGAAAGAACGGATAGAGGCGCCGAGTCTCCGCGCCTCCTCCGCACGGCCCGCCGGCAGATTGCCGATGCCGGCGATTTCGTTAATCAGCGAGCCCGCGAGATTACCGTCTTCGATGCCATGATCTATGGCCGAAGCGTCCTGCGTGACCACCGCATCGCTGAAGCTCTTCACCGCACGCTGGAAAGCCGCGTCGGCTTCCTGGCTCTTCTGGGCTGCCGGGAAGAGATCTCCCGCGGCGACCCGCAGGTCCTTTTCGGTGCTCCTTCCCTGAAACTGCGCCAGCGTTGTCGAGAAAACGAATCCTGCGACGAACACACCGATGCTTAACCAGATCTTGGCTGCGATGCTTAGGCTCTTCATGTCCCCTACTTCACCTCCAGCGTTTTCACGCCGGTACCGGGCGACGCGGCGCTCACATATCCCACCGCGCCCTTCGTCTTAGCCACATAGGCTTCCACTTCGGCATCGCTCGCCAGCATCTTCGGCATTGCCGCCTTGCCGGTAAAGACCAGACTGCGGTAATAGGTTTCCAGCGCACTGTCCGTCTTGCCCAGATATTCCTTCAGGAAGCTGGCATGCGCCGCGCCTCCCTTGAGCAGCACCGGTTCCACGTGTGTGCCGTCGTGAAGCGAGGTCTTCGTCATCAGGAAGACTCCTTTCAGCTCATCGGCTGAAATCGAGCTCTCCGAGATGCCAGGATTCGCGATGACCTTCAGGTCTTCGGCCGCCGGCAGCGCCGCCGTGCAGGCAAGCAGGGCGGCGATTGTGATTATGCGTGTGATCTTCATGTTCTTTCTCCCTTAACCGCCTGCTTAGAAATACCAGCCCGTTCGGATGACGAGCATGTCCATAGTCGGCTTAAGTGTCGGGTTGTCCCGGAGGTAAAAGCCCCGGGCTGAGTAAACGTCTCCGTAACCGTTGACGAAGTGTCCTTCCACTTTCACGTCCCACCAGTTCTTCACGTCGTAGCGCAAGGTGACGGCCTGGTCGTAAATGTGATTGGCTGCCGGATCGGTTTTATCCTGCGGGTTGTCTACATAGAACCGCGAGTTGTAGGTTCCGACCTCGATTTTCTTAGTCAGCCGATATGCGGCGGAAGCGAAAAAGCCGCTGCTGGTCTGCTTCGCATAGCTCGATTGGCCAAGGACGATGAAGTCGTAGTCCGTGTGATTCCGGCGGAATTCGGCGGTCAGGTGCAGCTTGCCTCTCGTGTAATCCACGTAGCCGTCGCTGATGCGGTTGGGGTCGCTCGGCAGGAAGAAGGGCACGCCGTAAGACTGATAAACTCCCTGCACATTGTCACGCTCGTCGAGATACGAGCCGCCGATCATCAGTCCGCTGACAGGTGTGTTCCAGCGAATATCCACGCCCCCCAGCGAGCCGACCCAGGTATTGATCGGAATCCCCGTGTCCTGCGTGTTGAAGTAGTAGCCGTTACGTTTATCATCGGCGCGCCGCCCACCGTAAACGGTGTAGCCGAGGCTGCCGGCCTTCTTCATGCCGATCTGACCGTAGAAATCAAGACCGGTATGTGCGATCAGCGAGCTGCGCAGGTCGGTCGGATAGATCGACTGGGGCAGCAGAGCCCACGTGTGAAGAAACTCCGCATCCTGGGTATCGTTATAAAGGCCAAGGGCGGTTTTGACCTTGCCGGCGCGCACGCCAAACCAGTCGTTAAATTTGTAGTCGGCGTACGCCCAGTCGAGAGAGATGCGTCCGCCGCCCAGCTGTCCGATCTCCCGATCGTAAAGCTGCGCCCCTACGCGAAGCCGGCTGGTCAGCTTGGTGGACATGTTGAGGCCGCCATCCGTAAACCGGAAGCTGCCGTTGCTCGTGTCCATCGTCAGATAATTGTTCTGGTTAGACAGCGCGAAACCCTGCGATGCAAATGCATGCACCTGAATCGTGTATCCGTCAACCGTAAATTGAGAGAAGTTGTACTGTGCTTCGAGTGATTGCGCGCATGCAAAGATGGCGGCAGCACACACAAATGTCGTCGAAAGAGTTTTGAGCTTCATAGGTTTATACGGAGGCCGAGTTGCCTTCCGATAATGCATATCGTCTGAAAGCGGCAAAATTACCTGTGGCTAATGCAAACCTGTTTTGGCCGACACGCATCCCTCACGGCCGGATTTTTCGCGGGAAGCCAGTCGCCACCGGCCGGGTTTGCGCGAAACGTCGCAATCGCACGCTTGCAGGTTGCCGGCGGGGTTCCTGATAGCGCTTTGTGCGATTCGTAACGTCCGGGACCGCTATGCGAGGGGTTTACGCAATGCCCGACTGAAAGGCGTGAGCCTGGTATCGGACGTGCTCGCGCCTCCATCGCGATCAGGCGATGGCGAAACTCCTGCCCGGCAAACCCTACCCGCAAGGCGCCACCTGGGATGGCATCGGCGTAAATTTTGCTATTTATTCGGAAGCAGCTACAGGTGTGGAGCTTTGCCTCTTCGACGGCACAGAAGGCGATGCCACCGAGCGTTACCGGCTGAAAGAGTCCACTGCCAATGTCTGGCATGGATATCTGCAGGGCGTTAAACCGGGCCAGCTTTACGGTTATCGGTTGTGCGGGCGCTATTCTCCGGCCGAGGGCCAGCGCTTCAACTGCAATAAGCTTCTGATCGATCCGTATGCGCGCGCTCTTGCCGGAGAGGTCAAATGGGATCAGGCCGTCTTCGGCTACAGGCCAGGGGAAGACGACACGGTCATCGACGACCGCGACAGCGCGAACGGCGTCCCCAAGTCCGTCGTGACCAATCCGCATTTCGACTGGGACAACGATCGTCCGCCGAACACTCCGTTTCACAACTCTGTGATTTACGAAACGCACGTAAAAGGCGTGACGGCGCTCAATCCGAATGTTCCCGAGAATGTGCGGGGCACCTATGCCGGACTGGCGTTTCCCACAACAATCGAATACTTCAAAAATCTGGGCATCACCGCCATCGAGCTGATGCCGGTTCACGCCTTCATCGACGACGAGTATCTCGTAAAAAAAGGTCTGAAGAATTACTGGGGTTACAACACCATCAATTTCTTTTCACCCGAGGCGCGCTACTCCAGCACCGGCGATCGCGGCGACCAGGTGGCCGAGTTTAGAAACATGGTGAAGGCGCTGCATCGGGCGGGCATCGAAGTGATCCTCGACGTCGTGTACAACCATACTGCGGAAGGAAATCATCTCGGCCCGACGCTCAGCTTCAGAGGTATCGATAACCGCGCCTACTACCGGCTCACCGATGACGCCCGATATTACATGGACTACACGGGAACCGGCAATACGATGAACGTGCGCCATCCGCAGGTGCTCAAGCTCATTATGGACAGCCTGCGTTACTGGGTTCTCGAAATGCATGTTGACGGGTTCCGCTTCGATCTGGCCTCCGCACTCGCGCGCGAGCTGCATGAGGTGGATCGTCTGTCTGCCTTCTTCGACATCGTTAACCAGGATCCTGTCGTCTCCCAGGTAAAACTGATCGCAGAACCCTGGGACGTCGGCGAAGGCGGATATCAGGTGGGCAAGTTTCCGACGCTGTGGGCGGAATGGAACGGCAAGTATCGCGATGCTGTTCGCCGCTACTGGAAAGGTGATGGTGGCCAGCTGGCGGAACTCGGATACAGATTAACCGGCTCCAGCGATCTTTATCAGCGCGATGGCCGGCATCCGACCGCGAGCGTCAACTTTGTCACCGCTCACGACGGTTTCACGCTGCTCGATCTTGTCAGCTATGACCATAAGCACAACGAGGCGAACGGAGAAGAGAATCACGACGGCACCGACGACAACCATTCCTGGAATCACGGGGCCGAAGGGCCGACCGACGACCCTGCCATAAACGAACTGCGGCATCGCCAGATTCGTAATTTCCTCGTCACTCTGCTGCTTTCTCAGGGAGTGCCGATGATCTGCGGCGGCGACGAAATCGGCCGCACCCAGAAGGGCAACAACAACGGCTATGCCCAGGACAACGAGACATCGTGGTACCACTGGGACTTCAATGGATGGCGCAAGGACCTGCTTGGATTTACGCAGCGCCTGATCGCGCTGCGGCGTCAGCACCCGAACATGCGCCGCCGGAAGTTTTTCCAGGACCGCCCGATCGATCCTGCCAACGTACATGGCGTCGAGATCGAAGGGGGCACCGTGCGCGACATCGATTGGCTGCGTCCTGACGGCGAACCGATGACCGAAGAGGAATGGAACGCCGGCTGGATTCGCGCGCTCGGGATGCGCCTTTCGGGCGAAATCCTGGATGACGTCAACGAACTGGGTGATGCCATTCGGGATGACACTTTTCTGCTTCTGATCAACGCGCATTATGAAGCTCTGAAATTCACCCTGCCGCAGGTGAGTCACAAAGAGATCTGCTGGGAGCCGGTGCTCGACACACGAACCTCGTGGCCACCTGAGTGCGACTCTCAGGAGCCTGGTTTTCAGTACGAACTGATGCCTCGTTCCATGGCTGTATGGAAACAGGTCCTGCGCGGGGAAGACTGAGGCCGCCATGCCGGAGATCGGCGCCACATATCGTCTGCAGCTGCAACCTGGTTTCGGCTTCGACGAGGCGGCGGAGGTTTGCAGCTATCTGAAAGCGCTTGGCGTCACTCATGTCTACTGCTCGCCTTATTTGCAGGCCGCGCCGGGCAGCACCCACGGCTATGACGTGGTCGACCCCGGGCGCGTCAATGAAGATCTGGGAGGGGCGGCGGCGCACGCGCGTTTTTTGCGGCGTCTGAAGGAAGAAGGGCTGAAGCAGGTTCTGGATATCGTTCCCAATCATATGGCCATCGATGGACGCCAGAACCGCTGGTGGTGGGACGTTCTCGAAAACGGTCCGCTGAGCGCCTACGCTTCGTGGTTCGACATTGAGTGGCAGAGTCCGGAAGAGAAGCTTCGCGACAAGATACTGACGCCGATACTCGGAGATCATTATGGCCGGATTCTGTCCGCGGGAGGAATTTGTCTGCAGCGCGAAGAAGGCAGTTTTTTCTTCCACTATGAGGACCATGAGTTCCCGGCAGCACCGCAGTCGATGGCGCCGGTTCTGGCTGCCGCCGCGCAGCGGATCCATCACGACTATCTGGCGTTTCTGGCCGATTCGCTGGCACGGCTGCCCTCCGGCAGCACCTTCAGCTCCGACCCGGCGATGACGGCCGAGCGCCACCGCGATAAGGAAGTGATCCGCGGACTGCTCAGCCGGCTCTGCGCCGAGAACAAAGACGTCGCTGCCGCAATCGATGAGGCCATCGACCGCACGAACCAGGATCCGGATGCGCTTGACCGTCTGCTGGACCAGCAGAGTTACCGGCTTGCCTATTGGCGCACGGCAGCGCGCGATCTCGGCTATCGCAGATTTTTCGACATCAACACGCTCGTAGGCCTGCGGGCGGAGCTTCCGGACGTGTTCGAAGAGACGCACCGCCTGGTAATCGGCTGGATTCGCTCCGGAGATCTGCACGGTCTGCGGGTTGACCACCCCGATGGCCTGCGCGATCCCGAGGCGTACTTTGAAGGGCTGCTCAAAGCCGCGCCCGGCACATGGATCGTCGCCGAGAAAATACTGGAACGCGGCGAGAAGCTGAGGCCGTGGAAAATTGGCGGCACCACGGGGTACGACTTTTTGAACCTCCTGTCCGGCCTCTTTGTGGATCGGAACGGGGAAGAGCGCATGAATGGCATCTGGCAGGAGTTCACCGGCGAAACCGCTGCATGGGACGAGGTGGCAGCGGAATGCAAAGAGCTTGTTCTGCGCGAGATGCTCGGCAGCGATCTGAACCGTCTGACCGCGATCTTTGTCGACATCTGCGAGCGCCACCGCGACAATCGCGATTTCACGCGGCATGATATTCATGACGCCCTGGGCAGCCTGGTGTCGTCGTTCCCGGTGTACCGCACTTACGTGCGCGCGGAAAGCGGACAATGCGGGGAAGACGATCAGCGCTATGTGGATGAAGCGTTCGAGCGCGTCCGCTCGCGACGTCCCGATCTCGATGCCGGGCTGCTCGATTTCCTGCGCTCCATACTTCTGCTCGGCCAGCGCGGCGGGCCCGAAGCGGACTTCGCCATGGAGTTCCAGCAGTTCACCGGACCCGCCATGGCGAAAGGCATCGAGGATACGGCGTTCTACAGATTCAACCGTCTGGTGGCGCTGAATGAAGTGGGCGGCGATCCTGGATACTTCGGGGTTTCACCTGAAGAATTCCACGCCTGGTGCCGGCGCATCGAGTGGGAGTGGCCGCAGACGATGCGCACGGTATCCACACACGACACAAAGCGCAGCGCGGATGTGCGTGTGCGCATTGCCCTGCTTGCCGCAGTTCCGGATCGATGGCGCGAAGCGGTTTACCGCTGGGCTGCGATCAATGAAAAGCACAAATGCAATGGCAGTCCCGACCGGAACACCGAATACCTGCTCTATCAGACGCTCGTCGGATGCTGGCCCATCGCGAGTGATCGTCTGCAGGAATACGCCCTTAAGGCTGCGCGCGAATCGAAGGAGCACACATCGTGGACCTCTCCCGACGAGGAGTTCGAATCAAGCCTGACTCAGTTCGTCGAAGGCATGATGAGCGACGGCGAGTTCCTCACTGCTGCCGCATCTTTCATCGAACCGCTGATTCCCCAGGGCCGCGTTCTGTCGCTGGCTCAGATGCTCATACATCTCACTGCGCCGGGCGTGCCTGACATTTATCAGGGTGACGAAGTCTGGAATCTCACGCTCGTCGATCCCGATAACCGGCGTCCGGTTGATTTCGGTTGCCGCCGCCGCCGGCTCGCACAACTGGAAAATGCGGATTTGAGTCAGATCGTGTCGAGCGCTGATGAAGGCCTTCCCAAACTTTTTGTCATTGCCAATGCATTGAAGCTGAGACCGGGTCTCGGCCACTACGCGCCGCTGGCAGTAGCGGGGCAAAACGGTGACCGAGCCATTGCTTTCGCGCGCGGTGAGGTTGCGGTCGTTGCGCCGCTTTCACCGGTCCCTCATGCCGAATGGGGAGACACCTCTGTCGTCTTTCCATCGATCGGATGGAAAAACGTCCTGACGGGCGAGCGTATTTCAGATTCTCAGGCGTTGCTGAGCACTTTGTTTGAAAAGTTCCCGGTCGCGCTGCTGGTTCGCGACAGCTTCGCGTAACAGCGCATCAGCTCGGCTACGCTCCAGGCCTGCGCGACGCAACCGCGCGGCGTGTGCGGGGCTTCGGCGTCGAAAATTTCGCTGATCGATCCAACGCACGCCTGGTCCATCTGCGCTTCAAATCCTCTCAGCAGATCGGGAGTGCAGCGCTCCGGACGGACCCTGGCAAGCGCATCTATGTAGGGCCCGATCAGCCATGCCCAAACGGAGCCCTGATGATATGCCGCATCGCGGGAGCGCAGGTCGCCGTCGTAGGTTTTGCGATAGTCCGATTCTCCGGGCGCGAGCGACCGCAGTCCCACCGGTGTGAGAAGAAACTGCGTGGCGGCATCCACTACGGCGGCGCGAAATTCTTCATCGAGCACAGGGTGTTCGAGCGAGATGGCAAGAAGCTGGTTGGGACGGCACGCTGCATCGTCGCCGGGCGGGCCGCCGCCGGACTCGCCATCGACAACATCGAACAGAAACCCGCGCTCCGGATTCCAGAATCGCCGGTTGAACGATTCTCGCGTGCGCCGCGACAGATCCGCATACGTGCGCCCGCTGCCGGGGTCTTCGTCGTGGAGCCATCCACTGAGAAGGCAAAGCGCGTTGTACCAAAGTGCGTTGATTTCGACCGCTTTGCCGCGGCGCGGCGTAACTACCCAATCCCCGACCTTCGCGTCCATCCAGGTGAGCTGACATCCCGGCGCGCCCTGGGCGAGCAGGCCGTCCGCGGCGTCGACGTGAATGCCGAAACGGGTGCCGGCAATGTGCGCGTCGGCGATTTCGCGCAGCTTCGGCAGAATCGCGCGCAGCGTCGCCCTGTCATCAGTCGCCTGCACATAGCGCGAGAGGGCATGAAAGAACCACAGGCTCGCGTCGGCTGTGTGGTAAAGGCCGTGCTTCTCGCCCTCCGGAAAAAGATTCGGAATCAGGCCATCCTGCACGTAGTGCGCAAACATCCGCAATATCCAGGCGGCTTCGCGGAAACGGCCCGTCGTGAGAGTCAGGCCTTCCAGACTGATCATGGTGTCGCGGCCCCAGTCCGTGAACCAGTGGTAGCCCGCGATCACCGATATCGCCTCTTCGCCCTCGGCGCGCGCCAGCGCCACGTCTTCGCGGTGCACGACCGGCGTGATCAGAAACTGATCGGCGGCAAGCGCCAGTTCGGCGCGCATGCTGTCTTCATTCGCGTCTGCGCAATCGATGAGGGACCTTCTGCGCTCAAACTCCGCCGCGCAACTCTCCGCGTAGCTGAGCTCTTCGATCAGTTCCCACGACTCTGTCGATGCCTCCAGAACGATGGATGCCCCCGCTTCCAGATCTGCGCGAAAGTAGCCCGGACTCCACAGCACGCCCTGAAAGGGATATCCGCGGCGCTTCTCGACCGGATAATCGATCTCCACCGTTTTCGGGTCGTGGGTGAAGGCGGCTGCCGGACTTGTCTTCAGCCGGAGCACTCCGGAATCACTCGCCGATTTCACTTCCAGGCGCTGGTCCCGCAGTTCAACCGTGTAATCGGCATTGAGGTCCAGGGAGATTTGGGCATCGTGATTACGAAACTGGATACCGGGACGCAGACCGAGGCGGATCGGGCCGTCACCGCGGAGGTAACGGTATTCGACGTAGACGGTATTTTGCCGATGAGGCATCAGCACGCGCTTCTCGATGCGCGAACCCCACAGTTCGTACTGCCACACCGGCAGGCCACAGTCGAGGCGGAATTCGACAGGGGTCAGCATGGTCCCGCCTCCGCCGGCGAGTTCGCGTGTTCCCGCAAACAACACGTCGCCGCCGGCGCGTCGGAAGCGTTCGGAGAGCGCGTGGAGCGTCATGCAGCGGCCCGCGGGGTTTGGCAGAGCGGCGATGAGAAGACCGTGATATCGCCGCGTGATCGGGCCCAGCACGGTTCCGGACGCGTAGCCGCCAAGGCCGTTTGTCACCAGCCATTCCTGCGTCAAGTGCGGATCGAGTGCGCCTTCACCCGAGACGAATTGTGTGAGCTTACGGACCGGCGTACACGGCGCCTCAGTCACGTTCGACCTCAGAGGTCAGGACGATAGCCGAATGGCCCGCGATCCACCAGTTCTCGCGCGCGGCGCCCTGTGCGGATGCGTCACTTTGTTCGGGAGGGCGTGTTCCGGTGCCGCCGTACCGTGGGTCTTCCGTCGAAAACAGGATTCGCCATGGATGGCGCTCGATCGGGGCGAGCAGCGGCTCCGGGATCGGATCGAGATGCAAGTCTGATCCCAGATTGAACAGCCCCAGCCGGTCGCCATCCCTTTCGGAGAACCAGCGCAGGACAAAAGCGTGTTCGCCGAGCACGGCGCCGTCGACGCCCCTGTGCCGCGGATTCGCAAAAACAGCGTCGGAGTGCCGCAGCGCAATCAGGTCTTTGTGCATGCGGTACGCCGCTGCGTTCTTATCGCGCTCGGAAAAATCCAGCTTTGCCGACTCGAACGTGCGCGGATCGCTCGGGTCGGGCAGCAGAGCCTGCATTTGCGGAAGCGCGAGGTTCGGAAACTGCGACAGGAACTTCGCGCGGCCTTCGCGCGACAGCCTCGCTATGTCCGCCTTGTGGTCGCAGAAGTAAGGAAATGGTGTGGTGGCCCCGAACTCCTGGCCCTGAAAGAGCATCGGCGTGGCGGGCGACAGCATCAGCAGAGTGGTGATGGCGCGGTAGTCGCCGGGGGCGCAGACGATACTCACTCGGTGGCCGAGCGCCGAGTTGGAGACCTGATCATGGTTCTGAATGAAGCTGACGAACGCCGAAGGCGCCAGATCGAGCGCAGGCGTTCCCCGGCGCTTGTTCTGCCACGTGTACCATTCGCCCTGATAAAGATAGCCGTATTTCGCTGCCGAGATGAACTCCTGCGGTCGCCCGAGATATCCGGAGTAATAGGCTTCATTGCGGCCCGTCAGCGCCACGCGCGCGGCGTGATGAAAGTCGTCGTTCCAGAGCGCATCGAGTCCATATCCGCCGGCATCACGGGAGCGCACGATCGCAGCGCGCTGCTGCTCATTCTCGGCGACGATATAGATCCCGCGCTTGCCCGCCGCTGCGCGCGCGGCCTGTCCGATCTCCCCGAGAATATGGCGCGGCGATGCGTCGTGTATCTCCTGCGTGGCATCCAGACGCAGCCCGTCGAGATGATATTCCGCGATCCAGTACGCGGCATTGGATACGAAGAACTCGCGTACCGGACCGGAGTTTTCACCGTCGAAGTTGATGGCGTCGCCCCAGTCATTTGCCCGCTCCCGATGGAAGTACCAGGGTGAAAACGCGCGCAGATAATTTCCGTCGGGGCCCAGGTGGTTGTAGACCACGTCGAGGATGACGCCGAGACCCAGTCTGTGCGCCTCGTTGACGAAAGCGCGCATATCGCCAGGCTCACCGTAGATGGCCACCGGGGCGAACATTCCAACGCCGTCGTAACCCCATCCGAAGCGGCCTGGAAAATCGTTCACCGGCATCACTTCGATGAGTGTGATGCCGAGCGACGCCAGTTCGGGAAGCTCTCTCTGCGCGCCGCGCCATGTGCCTTCCGCAGAAACCGTGCCGAGATGCATTTCATAGATGACCTGCCCCTCGCGACCCACGCCGCCCCACGAGTCGTCGCTCCATCGGAATGCTGAGGGATCGATTAACTGCGATGGGCCGTGCGGCCCCTCCGGCTGGAATCGCGAGGCAGGATCGGGGTAACGCAAAGGATCGTTATCCAGTTCAAAGCGGTAGAGTGTTCCGGCTCCGGCGTTCGGAGCGAAGCCCTCGTGATAGCCGCCGGGCGCGCTATCCAGCGGAATCAGGTCGGGCGCGCCGGGCCCGGTCTCAAGCACCACGCGAACGTGCGCGCGTTCCGGCGCCCAGACGCGAAAGTCCGCGCCGCCGCCGGCGCGGAACTCTGCACCGACCGGAAGCCTGCGCACAGTTTCTCCGATTCCTGCAAAAGTTTTGATCAATCGGCAATCCGCCGAGTCGGTACCGTACGTTTGTTCACGATGAGCGCTGGCCCAGCCGTTTTCGTTTTCGTCTACGGTTCCTTTATCGCAGAAACAGCAATAGACAGCAGCAATGGAAACTTCCCGGATGTGAGCAAACATGCGCAGCCGTTCCGGAAGGACCGGCGAAGACTGGCCCCACTGTCCCGGAAATAACGGGACAAGCTAACGGGCGCGAGGCTGCGACAGCAGAAAGGCCGCGATATCGAGCGCCTGAGACTCGCCCAGGTCGGCGCGGCCCAGAGGCATCTTTGCGTGGATGAACCGGGCAAGCGTAGATATGTTGTTCATTTCGGAGATGCTCGGAAAACTGCCCCGGCCCCAGAGCGGCGGGAAAAGCCAGCCACGGCCGGGATCGCGCGAGGCGGCAAGGCCGGCGCCGTCTTTGCCGTGGCAATCGGCGCAGCGTTTTTCGAATACTTGCGCGCCGGCATTGGCGTCGGGCTTATGATCGGATTCCTGCCAGACACGAGCAATCGTCTTTGGCCTGGCTGCGTTCTCATCGGCGAGGAAGTGCAGCCAGGCGATCATCGCGTTCATTTCGGTGCCGTCTTCGGGTATCGGCTGGCGGTTCATGTTGCGTGTGAAGCATTCGTTGATGCGCCCGCGGATTTTGTCGCCTGGATAATGGCTGATCGCGCCGATCAGAGACAGCTCTCCCGGATCGGCGCCGGCATCTATGTGACAGGACGAGCAGCTCTCCATGAAGCGCCTGCCGTATTCCGGCGTGGCGCGATCGGATTTCGCATGGCCGACTGCGAGCGTACCGAGGATCGTGACAACTCCAATCGTTCCCGATGCGATGAGGGCGGTTCTCATTGGCGCGGCGCCACCCCGCGGTCATAGTCTTTGATATCGGCAAGGAACCGGTATTTCGGACGTTCGATCCACGCGCGCAAACCTGGCGACACGGCCCAGGCGATGAAGAAGGCCAGACAAATGATTACGGCGCTGAGAACGATCACGTCCATCATGGGCGGAATAATCCCCGAACGTATTGCGCGACCGCGGCGATTTGATCGTCTGAAAGCTGGCTGCTCCACGGCGCCATCGGTGTGCCGTCGACGCCGTCGCGAATCGCATTCCGGGCAGTGTCGGGATTCGCGCGCTGGATTCGGAAATCGGTGGAAGGAATCGGAAACCGAGTGGCCGCCGGCCCGTCGCCCGCGCCGTTTTCGCCGTGGCACTGCGCGCAACGATCGCTATATACGGCTTTGCCCGCTTCATCAGGCGCTGCCGCGAATTGAGTGCGGCTGAAGCTGCGAACAACTGCAGCGAGCGCAGAGAGATCTTCGATCGGCAGATCGCGCCATGCCGGCATGGAGGTGCCGGGAACGCCGTTCCAAAGTGCGGCGCTCAGGCGATCGGCCGTGTACTCATGCGCGGCGAGACTTGTAGGGCGGGGAAGCAGACCGACCGCGCCTTTCCCGTCGCCTGCACCCCGCGCGCCGTGGCAGTTGGCGCAGGCGCTGGCATAGAGGCGTAATCCGCGGGCGCTGTCGGCGGGGAGAACCAGTTTCGGCGTTGCGCCGTCGCGGCGGGGCAGCTCGGGGCTGGCGTTCAATGACGGCTGATCGAACGCGAGCCGCTTCTCCTCTTCGGAGCAGTTGCATCCGGCGCGAGCGCGCGCCTCACCTTGAAGAGCGGCGAGAGCGCGATTGCGGCCGAGTGAGTTGAGATATGCGACCACGTCACGCGCCTCCTGCTTCGGGCGATCCGGCGCGCCATCGAACATCCAGTTGAAAGGGGGCATGACCGAATCGGGAACCATGTGGCGCGGGTTGTAGAGATGCGCGAATTCCCAGTCATCGGTGTGGATTCCGGATTCGCGTGACAGATCGGGGCCGATGCGGCGCGTGCCCCAGAGCTGCGGATAGTCGAAAATCGTTTCCCACGCGAGAGTGGCGGCGCCGAAGCGCCGCACATCGCGATCGAGATAGCGAATCTGCTGCGTGTGGCAGTAAGGGCAGCCATTGTGTCCGTAGGTATCGCGGCCGCGCTGTTCGCTGGCTGTAAGAGGAAGCGGGTGATCCGGTTGCGTAGCGCGAATCTGCCGATCGAGTGCGCGGGCCGGCCATACGCCGAGCAGCAGGACTGACATGGCGAAGAAGCCGAGGCCGCCAATGCCGGCGGCGAGATACGACATGCGGAGAATGCGCTTCACACAGTCTCCCCTGCAAAACGCGGCGCGATTTCTTCAACCGGTTCGAGCCCGATCGTTTCCTGAACGGTTTTGAGGCCGCCGCCGCGCGGCCCGACGATCAGGCCCGCAAGCAGCGCCATGAAGCCCGCCAGAACCGGCACGAACAGAACCGCCCGTACAGCCCAGAAGGGTTTGGCCGCGCGCACGGCGTTGATCCAGGGCGCGGGGGAGGCCCAGATGTGCGCTTCGACGAGGCCGGCGGTTGTGAGGTCGACGACCATGATGGCGAGTCCGGCGAGCAGCAGCCAATAGGCCCAGCCAAGTATCGCCGCATCGTAACGCGCCCAGGAGATGCGCTGCCAGGCATGGATCAGCCCACCGGCCGCGGCAAATGTAGCGAAGCCCAGCATGGCAAGATGCGAATGGCCGATCACCCAGTCCGAGAAATGCACGCTCTGATTGACCGACATCTGCGCCTGCACCGAGCCCTGAATGCTGACGATCAGATAGAGGATCGCCGACATGATGACGAAGCGCAGTCCGAGATCGCGCGGAAACAGGCCCGCGCCGCGAACGGACAACAGCAGATTGGTCACGTTGATGATCACGTCGACACCGAGCAGCGTCGAGGCCGCGATGGCGCCGATCTGCGCGTCCATCGGGATCACGGAAAAAATGTAGTGATGCGTGCCGTTTAGCGGGTAGAGAAAGAACAGCATCCAGAACGCGAGCATCGAGAGGAAGTGGCTGTAGATGGGCTTGCGCGTGGATGCGGGAATCACGAAGTAAAGGATTGAGACGGCCATCGGGGTCACGAAAAGTCCGATGGAATCGTGAATCCAGAGTCCGCTGAAGGCCGCGCCCTTCGCGCCGGGAACCAGTTCGGGAACGATGTTTCCCATCGGATAGGCGAACAGCGTGAAGATCAGCGAACCGATGATGTACCAGCTCGAGACGTAGAGATCTTCGAGTCCGCGGGAGAAAAACGGCGGCAGAAACTGAATCGCGGCCAGAATCAGACACAACACAACGAACGCGTCGATGATGAGCGGGAATTCGGCCCACTCGAGCGGCTGACTGAATCCGGCGAGGACCAGGATCCAGCCGGGCAGGACGACCGCGAAGTTCCAAAGGCCGAATATCCATTCGCCGAGCCGCGCGCCCGTGACCGGGCGGCCGGTGAGCAGCGGTACGGCGTGATAGAGGAACGCGAAGAAGGCATTTGCCAGCCACCCGAACAGGATGCCCTGGGTGTGATCGTAGCGAAGACGTCCCCAGTTCAGAAAAGGCGAACCGGACGCCATGTCGGGCACGACGAGTTCAATGGCGGCGAGTGTCCCGAATACCACCGAGATCAGGAGTGTGATGATTGCGGCGAGGCCGTGGGCGTACACCAGCCGCGTTTCAACGTGTGGCGAGCCGGGCCGGCGCGCGCTTGCGTCCATCAGAACTAAATACTATCGAAGAACGTCATGCCGTTCCGGATTCGGAATGAGTGCCCGCGTCGGGCTGTCCGACTCTCTGCACCTTTTCGACGACCACGGTGAATTTGGCGGCCATCGCCGCCAGCGCGCCGACCGCCGCGAGAACCGGGGCAAATACCATCCCGACGGCCGCGACGGTAACGGGAATCTCAAGAAACGTATTCCCCTGCTCATCTTTGATAATGATGCGCCGGACATTGCCTTCGTGGATCAGTTTCCTGACAGTGTCCGCCAGTTCATGGCCGAAGACCTTCATCTCTTCGACAAACGTTTTCATCTTGTCCTTTTCCATAGCGCCTCCCCGATTAAACGACCCGCTCCATGACCCTGACCGGCAGCGTAACGAGCGCCCAGATGAGGGCCAGCACTGATCCGACGGCTACTCCCACAACCCGGAACGGCAGCAACAGCAGCCAGACAATCGGATAAAGCACCAGCGCTGCCAGAGCAAGCGGCCAGCACATCACGAACAGAATGCACCAGAGCAGAAACCTGAGCATTTGGGACTCCACAGACCAGTACGCAGGACGCCCTTAAGAAGTTCACAGCGCGCGTGTTAGACTGTTTAATTCGAGTTCAGATCTATGGCAAATACGTTTGGCGCGCTGAAACGCACCCGGCAGACAGAAAGGCGCACCGCCTTCAATCGATTCGCGAAGACCCGGCTGCGTCACCAGATTCGCGCGATGCGGCAGGCGCTGGCATCGAAAACGCCTTCCTCCGCCGATATCATGACGGTGATGGCGGCAACCTTCTCGCTGGTCGACAAAGCTGCGCGCAGGGGCTACATCAAGCGCGGCACCGCGGCACGCTACAAGAGCCGGCTGCATCATCGCGCGAAGACCATTCTTGGTCAAGTCAAGAAATAGCCTTCCTGAACTCTGAATCGCAGCCGCACATTTTGCGGCATAAGCGCGCGGGTGCGCTTTCTTACAGAGTAAGCTGGTGACGGATGAACATTGAGGTCCTTCTGACCGAAGCTGAAATCGCCGATGAGTTCGCCGAGGCGATGGAAGCCCGCGATCTCCCGGAAAAGTTCTTTTACTGGACGCCGCTTTCCGTGCGGGCCTGGAAGGAAGTGGCGGCGGCAGCCGATGAAAGCCTCCGCCAGACCTGGGACGCGCTGGCACGGAAGGCTGCCGATCTGACAAAAGAGTTTGGCGAGAAAGTGCCGGTCATCAGTTTCGGGGCGGGCGACGGGCTGAAGGACCGGCTGATCCTCAAAGCCCTGCGCGAGGCCGGCCGCGAGGTGAAGTACTATCCGGTGGACGCGAGCCAGACGCTGCTGGAGACCGCATGTGCAGGCGCCGAGGACGACGACTGCGAAGCACTCGGCATCAAGGCCGACATTTCGAGTCCCGTGCATCTTCTGCTGGCAGCCGATGTGAGCGAAGCGCCGCGGCTGTTTCTGATGGTGGGGAACACTCTGGGCGGGTTCGATCCGCTGGATCAGATCAAGCACGTTGCGGGATGCCTGCACGATGGCGACATTCTTGTTGTTGACGTGCGTATCGACGCTGAGCTGGAACAGGAGCCTGCAGCCGAAGTGGAGACGCGAAGGCAGTTCGTGCTGGCGCCCCTGGCCGCTGCGGGCATAGCCCCTGAGGACGGCGAGCTGAAATTCGTCGAGAACAAGGACGATCGCCACGCGGGCGTTTTCCTCGCGGCGCGCCGGTTTCAGACCGCGCGCGATCTGACGGCGAATGTTTTCGGGCGTGAACTTCACATGGAGCGCGGTGAACGCTTCGTGCTGAACTTCCGCTATCGCTTCACGCGCGAAGCATTTCGTTGGCTGCTCACGAAGCACGCGGGGCTGAAGGTCAAAGGCGAAATCCCGAGCGCGGACGGCAAGTTCGTGACGGCGATCTGCACGAAATAGATCGGCCGCGCACGATACAATACCATTCGGAGGAATGGGTGAGTGGTTGAAACCGGCGGTCTTGAAAACCGTTAGAGTCGAAAGGCTCTCGGGGGTTCGAATCCCTCTTCCTCCGCCAGTTTAATTAATTGATAATAGTTTAGTTGCGCGTGGAGAGCAGACGTCCAACTGTAGCGAGTTTGCGCTACAGTTGCTTGCGCGCGAACTCCGGTGGATTCCCGAGAACCCTGCAGAGCTGCTGCTTTCGGTCAGGACGCCAAAGATCGAAGTGAAGAAGAAGACTGCGGAGGAGAAGCAAAGCATCCTTGACGCGATCCCGCGCGC
>Ga0335085_10006777_pt1 | contig 17991 bp, 17 predicted proteins | sample Lox_Sample_45_FD_206712 | JGI IMG/M metagenome (GOLD analysis project Ga0335085, IMG submission 206712) | Soil microbial communities from Loxahatchee National Wildlife Refuge, Florida, United States - Lox_Sample_4.5 | ecosystem: Environmental > Terrestrial > Soil > Wetlands | place: USA...
CACGACGCCGCGGGTGCTCGGGCTGCTCGGCGAGCCGCCGGCGAGCGTGCTCGAGCTGGGCTTCGCCGGCATCCACGCGACCCCGCTCCGGCTCGCGGGGTTCGACGTGACGGTCGTCGAGCCGGATCCCGAGCACCGTGCGCGGGCGCGCGAGCGCGCGGGCGAGGTCCTCGAGGCGCCGCCGGCGCGGCGGTTCGACGCTGTCGTCGCGCCCGCCGGGGCCGACCTCGCAGGCGTCGACGCCGCGCGCACGATCGTCGTGGGCGCGGACGGCGAGGTGGCCGTCGCGTGACCGCCGTCTCGGCGTGGGACGACCTGCTTCAGGGCGAGGAGCTCGCGCACCTGACGACCGAGCCGGCGCGCGACCCGCGGCTCGCGCCGTTCCCCGAGGATCTCCAGCCGGCGCTCCGCGACGCGCTCGCGGCGCAGCGCATCGAGCGGCTCTACGCGCACCAGGCGCAGGCGTACGACGCGGTCCGCGCAGGCGGCCACGTGATCGTCACCACCGGCACCGCCTCCGGAAAGACGCTCGCGTTCAACCTGCCGGTGCTCGATGCGCTCGCCGCCGACCCGAAGAGTCGCGCGCTCTACCTCTACCCGACGAAGGCGCTCGCGCAGGACCAGGCGCGCGCGCTCGCCGCGCTCGAGGCGCCCGGCGTCCGCGCGGCGATCTACGACGGCGACACGCCGCAGGAGCGGCGCCCGCAGATCCGCCGCTGGGCGAACCCGATCCTCACCAACCCGGACATGCTCCACATCGGCGTGCTACCGCGGCACGACCTCTGGGCGGACGTGCTGCACAACCTCCGCTTCGTCGTCGTCGACGAGGCGCATGTCTACCGCGGCGTCTTCGGCTCGCACGTTTCGAACGTCCTGCGGCGGCTGCGCCGGCTCGCGCGGATCTACGGCGCCGACCCGCAGCTCGTGCTCGCCTCGGCGACGATCGCGAACCCGGGCGAGCTCGCGCACTCGCTGCTCGGAGTCGAGGCGACCGTCGTCGGCGACGACGCGGCGCCGCGCGCGGAGCGGACGATCGCGCTCTGGAACCCGCCGCTGATCGACGCGGAGCTCGGGCTGCGCGCGAGCGCGCTCGGCGAGGCGGCCCGCCTGCTCGCCGACCTCGTCCGGCGGGACCTGCGCACGATCTGCTTCGCAAAGAGCCGCAAGTCGGCGGAGCTGATCCACCGGTTCGCGTCGGAGCGCGTCGACGCGGCGACGGCGAAGCGGCTCGCGCCGTACCGCGCGGGCTACACGCCGCAGCAGCGGCGCGAGATCGAGCGCCGGCTCGTCGAGGGCGAGCTGCTCGGCGTTTCCGCGACCGACGCGCTCGAGCTCGGCATCGACATCGGCCTCCTCGACTGCGCGATCTCGGTCGGCTTCCCCGGCACCGTCGCGAGCCTCCGCCAGCAGTGGGGACGCGCCGGCCGGCGCGGACACGGCCTCGCGATCCTCGTCGCCTCGGAGGACGCGCTCGACCAGTACTTCATGCGCGAGCCGGACGCGCTGCTCGGCCGCCGTGTCGAGGCGGCGATCCTCGACCACGCCAACCCGCGCGTCCTCGACGGCCACGTCGCCGCGGCGGCGTTCGAGGCGCCGGTGGACGACGCCGACCGCGCCACGCTCGGCGACGAGGCGCTCGAGCGGGCGCCGCACGTCGCGGAGCTCCGGCACACGCCGAACGGCTGGGTCTGGGCGGGGAAGGACGCGCCCGCCGCGCGCACGCCGCTCCGCTCGACCACCACTGACGCGTTCACCGTCGTCGACGCGAGCACCGGCGCTCTGCTCGGCATCGTCGAGCGCGAGCGCGCGTACTCGACGGTGCACGAGGGCGCGATCTACCTCCACCTCGGCGAGCCGTACCTCGTCCGCGAGCTCGACCTCGCCGCGCGGCGGGCCGTCGTCGAGCCGTTCTCCGGCGACTGGTACACGCAGGCGAAGAAGGAGACGTCGACCGACATCGAGGAGGCTAGGCGCGTCGAGCGGCGGCTCGGGCTCGAGCTGTCGTTCGGCGTCGTCTCCGTCACCGAGCGCGTCGTCGCGTACCAGCGCAGGTCGATCCGCGACGGCTCGACGATCGCCACCGTCCAGCTCGACCTCCCGCCGACGACGTTCGAGACGGAGGCGGTGTGGTACCTGCCGACCGAGCGGCAGCTCGAGGGGCTCGAGCAGATGCCGACGCTGCTCTCGTCGCTCCACGCGGCGGAGCACTCGATGATCGCGCTGCTCCCGCTGTGGGCGATGTGCGACCGCTGGGACATCGGCGGCCTCTCGACGAACGTCCACCAGGACACGGGCGCACCGACGGTGTTCGTCTACGACGGGCACCCGGGCGGCGTCGGCATCGCAGAGCGCGGCTTCGACCGGTTCGAGGGCTGGGTCGCGGACACGGCGCGAATGCTCGAGGGCTGCCCCTGCGAGCGCGGCTGCCCGTCGTGCGTGCAGAGCCCGAAGTGCGGCAACCTCAACGAGTTCCTCGACAAGGGCGGTGCGGCGACGCTCCTGAGGAGGATGCTCGCGTCCTGACGACGTCAGGCGGAGCGGGCGAGGTCGTCCGGACCCGCCGAGCCGCCGCGCCCCCCGGAGGGCTCGGGTGAAAGCACCCGCACCAGGTCGTCCGGGTCCCTTCCCTCGGGAGCCCCGGAGCGGAGGAAACGACGGACGAACAGAGCGAACGCCGTCGCACCGCAGACGGCGGGCACGAAGAAGACGACGTTGAGGAGGACGACGTGTGCCAGGCATCGAGTATGCCAGGCGCGTTCGTCCTCCGCCCCGGCCGTATGCTCGCCCTGTGAACGTGGGGCCGTTGCAGCGCGTCCTCGTCCGTCCGCCCCGCGCGGAGGACGTCCCGTCGTGGCGCGCGCTCGGCTGGCGGGCCGAGCCGGATCCGGCAGGTCTCGCCGAGGAGCACGAGGCGCTGTGCGCGCTGCTCGAGGACGGCGGCGCCGAGGTGGTCCGCGCCGAGGGCCGGCCGGGGAGCCTCGACGCCATCTACACGTACGACCCGCTGCTCGTCACCGACGCAGGGGCGCTCCTGCTCCGCCCCGGCAAGCCACAGCGGCGCGACGAGCCGGAGGCGTTCCTCGGCGAGCTGCTCCGGGCCGAGATCCCCGTCCTCGGCGCGCTCGAGGAGCCGGCGCTCGCCGAGGGCGGCGACACGCTCTGGCTCGACGAGCGCACGCTCGTCGTCGGGCGCTCGTACCGGACGAACGACGAGGGCGTCGAGGCGCTGCAGGCCGCGTTCCCCGCCGCCGACGTGATCGCCGTCGACCTGCCGCACCTGCGCGGCCGCGGCGAGGTGCTGCACCTGCTCTCGCTGCTGAGCCCGCTCGACGTCGATCTCGTCGTCGGCTATCCGCCGCTGATGCCGGTGCGCCTCGTCGAGCTGCTCGAGCGGCGCGAGATCCGGATCGTCGAGGTGCCCGACGCCGAGTTCGGGACGATGGGCCCGAACGTCCTCGCGCTCGGCCCGCGCGTCGGGCTCGCGCTCGAGGGCAACGACACGACGAGGAAGCGGCTCGCGAAGGCCGGCGTCGAGGTGCTCGTCTACAAGGGCGACGAGATCTCCCGCAAGGGCGACGGCGGCCCGACCTGCCTGACGCAGCCGCTCGCGCGGAGGCGTGTCGATTCCGGCGGGTCCCGTTCGTCGTAGGAACGACATCGACCCGAGGAGGGACTGTGCAGTACCTGCTCCTTATCCACGACCGCGCCGACGAGAAGGCCTGGGAGGCCATGCCGGAGGAGGCCAGGAACGCGTTCATGGCCGAGTACGGCGCCTACACCGAGGAGCTCCGCTCGCGCGGGTTCTTCGTCGGCGCGAACCAGCTCCAGCCCGTGTCGACCGCGACCACGGTCAGCGTCCGCGACGGTGAGACCATCGTCACCGACGGTCCCTTCGCGGAGACGAAGGAGGTCCTCGGCGGCTACTACCTGATCGAGGTGGACACGCTCGACGAGGCGATCGAGTGGGCGGCGAAGATCCCGTCCGCGCGGTTCGGTCACATCGAGGTGCGCCCCGTCGTGATGCGCACCGCAGGGGTCGCCGCATAGACGAGCTGGCCCGTGCCTACCGCGACGAGCGTGCCCGCTGCATCGCGATCCTCGCCCGCGTCCTCGGCGACCTCGACCTCGCCGAGGATGCGGTGCAGGATGCGTTCGTCCGGGCGGCGGAGCGGTGGCCGCGCGACGGCGCGCCGTCGAACCCGGCCGCGTGGATCGTGGCGACGGCGCGGAACCGCGCGATCGACCGCATCCGCCGCGAGCGGACCCTCGCCCGCAAGACAGAGCTCCTCGGCCGGCTCGAGGAGCTGGCCCCATCCGATCCGGAGGACGACGAGACGGTGATCCCCGACGAGCGGCTCGAGCTGATCTTCGCCTGCTGCCACCCGGCGCTCGCCGCCGACGCGCAGGTGGCGCTGACGCTGAGCCTGCTCGGCGGGCTGACGACGCCGGAGATCGCGCGCGCGTTCCTCGTCCCGGAGCCGACGCTGGCGCAGCGGCTCGTGCGCGCGAAGCGAAAGATCCGCGACGCCGGCATCCCCCTGCGCGTGCCGCCGGAGCACCTGCTCCCGGAGCGGCTGCGCAGCGTGCTCGCCGTCGTCTACCTCGTCTTCAACGCGGGCTACGGGCCGCCGGTGCGGCGCGAGCTCTGCGCCGAGGCGATCCGGCTCGCCGCGCTGCTCGCGACGCTGATGCCGGACGAGGCGGAGGTGCACGGGCTCCACGCGCTGCTGCTGCTCCAGGACGCGCGCCGCGACGCGCGGGTCTCCGCCGACGGCGAGCTCGTGCTCCTCGAGGAGCAGGACCGGTCGCTCTGGGACGAGGACGAGATCGACGCCGGCCGCCGTGCGCTCGACCGGGCGCTCGCGCTCCGCATCAGGGGCCCGTACCAGGTGCAGGCGGCGATCGCGTCGCTCCACGCGGAGCCGGAGACGGACTGGCGCGAGATCGCGCTCCTGTACGCGCGGCTCCTCGCGCTGACGCCGTCGCCGGTGATCGAGCTGAACGCGGCGGTCGCCGTGTCGATGGCGGACGGGCCGGAGGCAGCGCTGCGCATCGCCGACGGGATCGACAGCCTCGACGGCTACTACCTCTGGCACGCCTCGCGCGCCGACTTCCTCCGCCGGCTCGGCCGCGGCGACGAGGCGGCCGCCGCGTACGCGCGCGCGCTCGAGCTCGCGCCGAGCGAGGTCGAGCGCGAGTTCCTGCGCGGGCGGCTCAGCGCGACGTAGGAGCGGTCCGCTCGAGCGCGTCCCAGCCGACGTCGGCCGCGCGCGCCCGCTCGTCCGCGGCCCCTCCGCCGCGCACGCCGAACAGCCGCTTCGCCCAGAGCAGATAGGCCGCGACTGCAAGGTTGACGACGAGCGCGCCGACCTTGAACACCGTCAGCGTGCGCGACAGCTCGTAGAGCTCGTACGGGAGGAAGACGCACGTCGCGACGAAGGTCAGGTACTCGGCCCACCGCTGCTGGTACCAGAGCCCGACCGCTTCGACCGCCTCGAGGATCGCGTACGCGCCGGCGGCAGCCGCCACCCAGTAGAGCGTCGTGGAGCTGAGGTCGAACACGTGCGCGATCCGGTGGAGGAAGCTCCCGTGTACGGTCCCGTTCGGACCGGCCGCGCTGCCCTGCACCGCGTTGACGATCCGGTAGAAGAACGCACGCAGCCGCATCTCGTGCGACGCGAACAGCGCGACCGCGACGGAAAGTCCCGCGAGGACGACGAAGTGGATCGCCCGGTCGATCGCGATCAGACGCAGCACGATCCGGTCGCGCAGCGCCTTCCCGCGCAGCGGCAGCTCGATCTCGTCGCGGTCCGGCGGCGTCTCGCGCGCCGGCCGCTCGGGCGGCGGCAACGGGAGCCAGCTGTCGCAGCGGAGGCAGCGGTACCAGCGCAGCCCGTCGCGCTCGTCGACGTAGAGCGCGTCCTCGGGGCGGAGCCGCGCCGAGTCGGTGCCGATCAGCCGGTGGCCGCGGAGCCCGCAGACGAGCAGCTCCCAGTGGAAGCGCGGCATGAAGCGCTGCGCCTCCTGCGTGCCGGGCGGCCTATCCAAGGCCGGCCAGGGCCAGCTCGACCGCCTGCTCCGGCGTGCCTGCCGGCAGCGTGCCCTCGATCTCCCAGCCGGGCTCGAGCACGATGACGCGGCGGCCGAGCGTCAGCGCGAGCGCGATCTCGGCGAGCGTCCCGTAGCGTCCGCCGACGGCGATCACCGCGTCGCCCGAGGCGACGACGGCGAGGTTGCGCGCGTGGCCGACCCCGGTGACGACGACGTGGTCGACCCATTCGTTCGCCTCCGCCCGCGACTCGCCGGGGACGATCCCGATCGTCGTCCCGCCCGCACTCTTCGCGCCGCGCGAGGCGGCGGCCATCACCTCGCCGCGGCCGCCGGTGACGACGGACGCGCCGCACTGGGCGAGCAGGCGGCCGACGGCCTCGGCGCGCTCCTCGTGCTCGGCGCCGCTGCCGATGACCGCAATCTGGACACGTGCCACGGCCGGGATGCTAGAAGGACCGGGTGGGCGAACGGGATGCGCACGGCGGCGTGCTCGTCCTCGGCGGTGGGTTCGCCGGGGCGTACGTCGCGCGCCTGCTCGGCGGGCGCGGCGCGACGATCGTCTCCCCGGAGAACTTCATGCTGTACACCCCGCTGCTTCCCGAGGCCGCGTCGGGGACCCTCGAGCCGCGGCACACGGTCGTTCCATTGCGCGCGATGTGCCCGGGCGCGGAGCTGCTGCTCGGCCGCGCGACCGCGGTCGACCTCGAGGCGCACACGGTCGCCGTCGAGACCGACGGCGGGCCGGAGACGGTGCGCTGGCAGGAGCTCGTGCTCGCGCTCGGCGCCGTCCCGCGAACCGTGCCGGTGCCCGGCCTCGCCGAGCACGCGCTCTCGTTCAAGTCGCTGCCCGAGGCGATCCGGCTGCGCAACCACGTCCTCCGCCAGCTCGAGGACGCGGACGCGGCGCTCGACGCGGCGGAGCGCGAGCGGCGGCTGACCTTCGTCTTCGTCGGCGCCGGCTACGCGGGCGTCGAGGCGCTCGCGGAGCTGTCGGATCTCGTCGCCGACGCGTCCCGCTACTACCCGGGGCTGAAGGACGTCCCGCGCCGCTGGGTGCTCGTCGACGCCGCCCCGGCGATCCTGCCGGAGATCCCGCCGAAACTCGGCGACTACGCCGCGGAGGAGCTGGCGCGGCGCGGCGTCGAGATCGTGGTCGGCACGACGCTCGCGTCGGCGGCCGCGGACCGGGTCGAGCTCTCCGACGGGAACGTGATCCCGACGCGGACGCTCGTCTGGACCGCCGGCGTGCGGCCGAGCCCGCTCCTGCCGGAGCTCGGGCTGCCGCTCGACGAGCGCGGCCGGGTCGAGGTGGACGAGCTCCTGCGCGTGCGCGGGCAGGAGCACGTGTGGGCCCTCGGCGACTGCGCGCGCGTCCCGAACACCCGGAGCGCGACGCCGGACCCGCCGACGTGCCAGCACGCGCTCCGACAGGCGCGGCGGCTGGCGAAGAACCTCCAGGGCGAGCGCGAGCCGTACGGCTACCGGATGATGGGCCAGGTGGCGACGCTCGGCCGCTACAAGGGGATCGCCGAGGTGATGGGGATCCCGCTGCGCGGCTTCCTCGGCTGGTGGGTGACGCGGACGTACCATCTGTACCAGCTGCCGCTCCTCTCCCGGAAGCTGCGCGTCGTCGCCGACTGGACGACGTCGCTCCTCTTCCGCCGCGACGTCGTCGAGCTCGGCGCGCTCGGCGAGCGCGAGCCGTTGGGCTAGCGGAGCGCCCTCAGCGCGCGGTCGAGGCGCTGCCGCGTCGTCAGCACGCCGGCGAAGAGGTCGCCGTGCCGCTCGATCCGCCCGAGCGCGACGTCCATCGTGAACGTGGCCGGGTCGAGCCCAGCCTGCACCTCGCTCCACCGCAGCGGCGTCGATACGGGCGCCCCCGGCCTCGGGCGCACGGAGTAGACCGAGGCGATCGTCTTCCCCCATCCGTTCTGGTTCGCGTCGATGAGCACGCCGCGGCGCTTCGCCTTCGACCACGCCGTCGTCGCAAGTCCCGGGTGCGCGCGCGCGATCGCGCCGGCGACGATCTCCGCGAACTCGCGCGTGTCGTCGTACGTGTGGCGCCGCTCGATCGGGACGAGCACGTGGATGCCCTTCGAGCCGCTCGTCTTCGGGAACGCCTCGAGCCCGAGCCCGTCGAGTGCGGCCCTGACGATCAGCGCCACCTCGACCGCCTCCGCGAAGCCGACGTCGGGCGAGGGGTCGAGGTCGAAGAGGACGAAGTCCGGCCGGTCGGGCCGGTCGACGCGCGAGTACCACGCGTTCATGTCGATGCAGCCCATGTTGACCATCCAGAGCAGCGCGGCCTCCTCGTTCACGAGCGGCGCCTCGATCCAGCGCCGCTGCCGCGGCGACTCGCGCGTCGAGACCTCGGCGCGGTAGGTCGGGATCCAGTCCGGCATGTGCTTCGGCGCGTCCTTCTGGAAGAACGCCTTGCCGAACGCTCCGTCGGGATAGCGCCGCATCGTGAACGGCCGGTCGCGGAGATGCGGGACGAGCACGGGCGCGACCGCGGCGTAGTACTCGAGCAGATCGCCCTTCGTGATCCCCTCGTCCGGCCAGAACGGCTTGTCGAGGTTCGAGAGCTTGACCACGTGGCCCCCGGCCGACGCGGCCGTCTCGAGCGGCGTCTCGCGGTGCACCTCACGCGCCTCCTTGTCGTCGCGCAACCCCTCGAACGACGGCGCGCGCAGGTGCCCGTCGTGCGTCCACTCTGCGAACCGCACCTCGCAGACGAGCTCCGGCTCGACCCACGTCACGTCGTCCTTCCGCACCTTCGGCATCTTCGGAACGGCGGCGAGCGGCGACGTCTCGCGCCGGAGCGGCTTCAGCCGCCTCAGCAGGTCCTCGATCGTCCGCTCCGTGAACCCGGTCCCGCAGTTGCCGACCCAGTGCAGCTCGCCGCCGCGGTAGGCGCCGAGCACGAGCGCGCCGAAGCTGCCGGCGCGGCGTCCCTGGCCCGCGGTCCAGCCGCAGATCACGAACTCCTGCTCCTGGTGGGTCTTGATCTTCAGCCAGTCGCGGTTGCGGCGCCCCTCGGCGTAGCGCGACGAGGCGCGCTTGGCCATCACGCCCTCGAGGCCCTGCTCGACCGCGGCGGTGCGCAGCGCCTCGCCGTCGTCGAACTCGCCGGAGAGCCGCACGATCGGGTTGCGCGTGTCGAGCAGCGCCTCGAGCCGCTCCCGGCGCTCCGTCAACGGCAGGTCGACCACCGGCTCGCCGTCGAGCTCGAGCAGGTCGAAGATCTCGTAGACGATCGGCGTGCCCTGCTTTCCCTGCTGCATCGCGGAGAAGCTCGGCCTGCCGAGGTCGTCGAGCGCGCAGACCTCGCCGTCGACGACGCACTCGGAGCTGCGCACCGCCTTCGCGAGCTCCCTCGCCGCCTGCGGGAACCGCTCGGTCAGGTCGTTGCCGTTGCGGGAGACGAGCCGGGCCTCGCCCGCGCGGACGTAGCCGAGGGCGCGGTAGCCGTCCCACTTCACCTCGAACAGCCAGTCGCCGCCACGCGGCAGGTCGTCGGCGAGGGTGGCGAGCATCGGCGCGTACTCGCGGCGCGGCCCACGCGGCCTCTCGCCCACGTCGGCCTTCCGCATCAGCAGCCAGTTGCGCTCCTCGCCGCCGAGATGCGCCGGCACCAGCGTCCACGTCCCGTCGAGCCGCTCGCCGCGGAGACGGACCGTGAGCCCGCCGTCGGGCTTCTCCTCGACGAGCTCGTACGTGCCGCGGTCCCAGATCTCGACCGTGCCGGCGCCGTAGCTGCCCTTCGGGATCTCGCCCTCGAAGCTCGCGTAGTCGAGCGGGTGGTCCTCGACGTGGACGGCGAGCACGCGCTCGCCGGGCTCGAGCGGAACGCCCTTCGGCACCGCCCACGAGGCGAGCGCGCCGTGCCGCTCGAGCCGGAAGTCGTAGTGGAGCCGGCGGGCGTCGTGCCGCTGGACGACGAAGACGGGGTCGCGGCCCCGCCGCCGGCGAGACGTGAACGGCTCGGGCGTGCGCGCCCGGTCGCGCTTCCGCTCGTACTCCCGGAGCTCGTCCGCCACCCCGGCAGCTTGCCGGATTCGAGGCCCTCCAGGCTGTGCGAAGAAGGTTTACAAACCGCATCCGCGGCCGGGGATAAGCCTGTGGACGGTGTGGACAGGACCGTGCCTGCACCGCAACGAGTCTGTGCGAATCTACCGGAATCTCACGCGTAGACGCCGAGCGACCGGAACTTTGCCCGGCGGCGGCGCCGGAGCTCGTCCCCGGCCACCCCGTCCAGATCGTCGAGCGCCTCCCGCAGCGACTCCGCGAGCAGCGCCGCTGCCGCGTCGTGGTCGGTGTGGGCGCCGCCCGCCGGCTCGGGGACGATCGCATCGATCACGCCGAGCTCGAGGCAGTGGGCCGCATCCGGCTTGAACGCGGCCGCCGCCTTCTTCTTCTCGCCGCCGTCGCGCCAGAGGATCGCGGCGCAGCCCTCGGGCGAGATCACGGAGTAGATCGCGTTCTCCTGCATCAGCACCCGGTCGGCGAGCGCGATCGCGACCGCGCCCCCCGAGCCGCCCTCGCCGATCACGCACGCGACCGCGGGCACCGTCAGCCGCGCCATCGCCGCCTGGGAGACCGCGATCGCGCTCCCCTGGCCGTGCTGCTCGGCCGCGACCCCCGGGTACGCGCCCGGCGTGTCGATGAGCGAGATCACCGGGAAGCCGTGCCGCTCGGCGAGCTCGAACGCCCGGATCGCCTTGTGGTAGCCCTCGGGGAACGGCATCCCGAACTGGCGGCGGGACCGCTCCTGGATGTCGCGGCCCTTCTGCTGGCCGACGAGCACGATCGTCCGTCCGTCGAAGCGTCCGAGCCCGGTCACCATCGCGCCGTCGTCGCCGAGCCGGCGGTCGCCGTGCAGCTCGAACCAGTCGGAGAGCAGCCGGTCGACGTAGTCGAGCGCGTACGGCCGGTCCTCGTGGCGGGCGAGCTCGACCGAGCGCCAGATCTCGTCGTCGGTCGCCTCCTGGCCGATCCGGTCGAGCTGGCGCTGGAGCCGCTCCAGCTCGCCGGAGAGCCGCGCGCCGCCGAGCAGCGGCACGCTCTTCAGGCGGCTCAGCCGCTCGCGGAGCCGCAGCTCGTGCTCACTCGGCGCCATTGAACAACCTCAGGAGTCGTCCCACGGTCGGCCGGATCTCGGCCCGCGGCAGGATCGCGTCGAGATGGCCGAAGCGGAGGTTCTGCTCGGCGAGCCCGAAGTCGTCCGGCAGCTTCTCGCGCGTCGTCTGCTCGACCACCCGCGGGCCGGTGAAGGCGATCAGCGCGCCGGGCTCGGCGAGGAGCACGTCGCCGAGGCTTGCGAAGCTCGCAAGCACTCCGGCGGTGGTCGGATGCGACATGACGACGACGTGTGCCTGCCGCGCGTCGCGGAGATCCTCGAGCGCGCACACCGTCTTCGGCAGCTGCATCAGCGAGAGGATCCCCTCCTGCATCCGCGCGCCGCCCGAGCTCGTGACCGTGACGAGCGGGACGCCGCGCTCTGCCGCCGAGTCGCAGGCGCGCGAGAACTTCTCGCCGACGACGCTCCCCATCGAGCCGCCCATGAAGGCGAAGTCCATGACCGCGAGCTCGCACGGAGTCCGCTCCACCGCCGCATGGCCGATCACCATCGCGTCCGACAGCCCCGTCGACAGCTCGGCCTCGGCGATCCGCTCGGTGTACGGGCGCAGGTCGAAGAAGTTGAGCGGGTCCTCCGAGTGGAGCTCGGTCGCCTCCTCGACGAACGACCCCTCGTCCGCGAGGGACGCGATCCTCGCCCGCGCCCGCATCGGGAAGTGGTGGCCGCACTGCCGGCAGACCCAGAGAGCCTCCTCGAGCTCGTCGTCGCGGTAGTGCGAGTGGCAGCCCGGGCAGGTGTTCGGGTGCTTCGGGGGCGGCGGCGGCTGGTCGTTGGTCTCGATCGAGACGTCGATCTTGGACATGCGCCTACCTTAGACCGGGCGCCGCCCCGGCCGGTTGCGGGAGGCTCAGAACCCGAGGGCCGCGCACAGCCGCTCGAGCTTCTCGACGTTGGCCGGGTCGGGGGCGAGGCCGGTGAGGCCGGCGCCCGCGACGACGCCCCGCTCGCGAAGGCCGCCCAGGAGCTTCTCGACCTCGGCGATCGTCGGCCCGCCCGGCTCCGGCATGAAGACGGTCAGCTCGCTCGACTCGAAGACGTCGCAGTCGAGCGCCACGTAGACGGCGTCCACGTCGCCGAGGATCGCGTCGAGGTCGTCGCGGATCCCCGCCGCGGCGATGAACTCGACCTCCGGCGGGTCGAGGTTCCGCGCCCCGACGAGGGCGACGTCGCGGGGGTCGACCGCGCCGCCGTCGATCAGCATCCGCAGCGGCATGCCCCACTCGTTCCCGGAGGGCGAGGTCTCCTGCGTGTTCAGGTCGCCGTGCGCGTCGAGCCAGAGCACGCCGAGCCGCTCGTGCCGCGCCGACAGCGCCTCGACGGCGCCGACATGAGAGCAGCAGCAGCCACCGAGGACGAGCGGGCGCGCCGGGAGATCCGACGCGATCGCAAGCGTCTGCGCCACGAGCGAGTCCTCCTCGACGACCGCGACCTCCGGGTAGTCGAGCGGGAGCGACGCCGACTCGATCATCGCCTCGCCGCCGTCGCCCCACGCGCGCGGCACGCGCACGAGCCCGGCCGCGAACGTGCGCCCGCACGAGTGGCACTCGTACTCGTCGGCGACCGCGACGGCCGTGTAGCCCCGGCAGGTCGGGCACTTCCCGCGCAGGAGGCTCACGGAAGCGACCTCTCGTACACGACCGACTCGAGCTCGACATGCATCCCGACGGACTCGTAGAGCTTGGTCGCCCCGGTCGGGCTCTCCGCGTCGACGCCGAGGGTGACGCGCGTCTGCCCGCGCCGCACGAACTCGGCGAACGAGTGGTGGAGCAGCGCCTTGCCGAGCCCGCGGCCACGCCAGGGGCGGCGGACCCCGAGCGCGGCGACATAGCCGCCGCCGTTCCGCTCCGCCTCGTTCCAGACGGTCGCAGCGATCTCGTCGCCGTCGCGGACGACGAACCAGAGCGTCGGGTCGTAGCCGTGCATCGCAAGCTTCTCCGGCCACCACTCCTCGAACGGGCGCGGATGGTGCTCCCAGTGGTCCTCGAACGCCTCGCCGAGCGCGGCGTGGAACGCGCGCGCGTCCTCCTCGCGGAACGTCTCGAGTGCGAGCCCGTCCGGAAGCGACGGCTCCGGCACGGGACCGTCGAGGTCGATCGCCATGTCGTAGAAGCGGCGCACCTCGCGGTAACCGCGGCCATCGAAGAGCGCGGCCGCCGCCCGGTCGGGCGCCTGCGTCCACGTGTGGACGCGCTCCACCCCCGCCTCCGCGGCGCACTGCTCGCCGAGGTCGACCTGCATGCCGCCGAGGCCGCGCCCCTTCTCCCCCTGCGCGACGATCCCGACGAAGAAGCCGAGCGGTCCGTCGTGGTGGAACCAACCCGAGCCGACCAAGCGGCCGTCCTCCTCGAGCACCCACGAGCTCGTCGCGAGATCGCAGCGCGACCACCAGGCGAGCACGTCGTTCGCCGTCAGGTGCGAGGGACGACCCGTCAGCGCGGCCTCGTCGGCGGCCACGAGCGCGGCGACGGCAACCGCGTCCTCCCGCGTCGCCGCCCGCCGGGTGATCGTGTCGGGGACCGCCACGCCGGGAGGCTACCCGGAGACGAGCCCGTCGAGCGCCTCGCCGAGCCCGGTCAGGACGTGGAGCTCGACGTCGGGCCGGGGCTCCGGCTCCTCGCCGAGCCGGTTGATCCAGATCGTCCGCAGCCCGAGCTCGCGGGCCGGGGCGACGTCGTGGAAGAGGCTCGCGGCGACGTGCACGTGGCCGGCGGGGGCGGCGCCCGTCCGCTCGAAGAACGCCTCCCAGTGGCGCAGGCCCGGCTTGTACGAGCCGATCTCGGAGGCGACGATCGCGAATTCGAACGGCACGCCGAGCGTCGCCATCGACGCCTCGATGTAGTCGCGGTCGGTGTTCGACAGGATCGCGAGCTTCCACCCGCGGGCGCGCGCGTCCTCCAGCGCGGCGGGGACCTCGGGGAACGCGTCCCAGGCGGGGAGGGAGCGCGAGAGCGCGTCCTCCTCCGCGGCCGGCAGCTCGAGCCCCTCCTCGGCAGCGAGCCGGGCGAGGCAGACGTCGAGCACCTGCCGGTACGGACGGCCCGGCGGATCGCGCTCGACCTCGGGCTCGATCTCGTGGTAGCGGTGGAGCAGCCGCGGCACGCGCTCGGCGCCGAAGACGCCCTCGAGCCCGCGCCCGATCCCGCCGTTCCAGTCGATCAGCGTGCCGTAGCAGTCGAAGGTCGCCCACCGCTCCACGGGCCGAGCCTATCGCCGCCGGTAGGGTCCCCGCATGGCGACGCATTACCGGTGGGACGAGCTGCCGCGAGAGGAGGAGCTGAGCCCGCTGATCGGCCGCCGCCTCGTCACCGGCGAGCGGCTGATGATCGCCCACGTCTACCTCGCGAAGGGCGCGATCGTCCCGACGCACGCGCACGACAACGAGCAGCTGACGTACATCCTCGAGGGCGCGCTCCGCTTCTGGCTCGGCGAGGACGAGTCCGAGGTCGTCGACGTCGCGGCCGGCGAGGTGCTGCACATCCCGTCGAACGTCACGCACAAGGCGGAGGCACTCGAGGACACGCTCGACGTGGACGTCTTCGCGCCGCCGCGGGCCGACTGGCTCGACGGCAGCGACGCGTATCTACGCCGCGGGACGAAAAGCGAGTAGCTCGGGCCCGTGGCGGTCGAGCCAGTCGCGCTGCGCCCGCCAGCCGGGGCGGCGCGTCTCGAGCAGCCGCCAGAACCGCCGCGAGTGGTTCGGCTCGACGAGGTGGCAGAGCTCGTGGACGACGACGTAGTCGAGCACGTCGAACGGCGCGAGCACGAGCCGCCAGTTGAACGACAGCGTGCCGTGGGTCGAGCACGAGCCCCAGCGCGTCTTCTGGTCGCGCACCTCGATCCGCCTGACGGTGACGCCGAGCGGCGGCGCCTCCTCGTCGACGAGCATCTTCACGAGCTCATGCACGGCGCGGCGCGCCTCGACCTCCGAGACGGCCCGCGCGTCGAGCCGGAGCCGCGGCACCTGCTTCGCGCGCTCGCGCGCGATCCACTCCCGGTGCTCGTCGAGCACGCGCTCGATCTCGTCGCCCGGCAGCCAGGCCGGCACCGTCAGCCGCGCCGGCTCGCCCCAGGGAACCGTGAGCGTCCACTTCCGGGCGCGCCGAGAGCGCACCACCTCGACGAGCTCGTGCATCCGGCCGAGGCTAGTACTTCTTGAAGACGACGCAGGCGTTGTGCCCGCCGAAGCCGAACGAGTTCGAGACGGCGACGTCGACGTCGGCGTCGCGCGACTCGTTCGCGACGTAGTCGAGGTCGCACTCCGGATCGGCGACCTCGTAGTTGATCGTCGGCGGAAGCTTTCCGTCGCGCACCGCGAGCGTCGTGAACAGCGCCTCGACCGCGCCGGCCGCGCCGAGGCAGTGGCCGGTCGCGCCCTTCGTCCCCGACACCGGCGTCGCGTACGCCTGCTCCTCGCCGAGCGCGTACTTCAGCATCTGCGTCTCGGAGGCGTCGCCGATCGGCGTCGAGGTCGCGTGCGCGTTGATGTAGTCGATGTCGGTCGCGGGGATGCCCGCGTCGCGCAGCGCCATCTCGAACGCCCGCACAGGGCCGGTCGGATCCGGCTCGGTGATGTGCTTCGCATCGGAGGAGAGCCCGTAGCCGGCGACCTCGGCGTAGATCGTCGCGCCGCGGGCCTTCGCGTGCTCGAGCTCCTCGAGGACGAGCATCGCGGCGGCCTCGCCCATGACGAAGCCGTCGCGCCCGGCGTCGAACGGCCGCGAGGCGCGGTCCGGGTCGTCGTTGCGCCGCGAGAGCGCGCGCATCGCGCCGAAGCCGGCGATGCCGACCGGGCACACGGCCGCCTCGGTGCCGCCGCAGAGCATCAGGTCCGCGCGGCCGAGCCGGATCGCGTCGAGGCCGTCGCCGATCGCCATGTTCGACGCGGCGCAGGCCGTGCACTCCGAGAGCAGCGGGCCGCGCGTCCCGAGCTCGATCGAGACCCAGCCGGCGCCGAGGTTCGGGATGATCGACGGGATCGAGAACGGGCTGACCCGGTCGGGGCCGCGCTCGCTCAGCACGTCGCAGCACTCCTGGAACGACCGCAGGCCGCCGATGCCGGTCGCGACCGCGGCGCCGATCCGGTCCGCCTCCTTCGCGATGTCGATCCCGGAGTCGGCCTCCGCCTGCCGCGCGGCGGCGAGGATCAGGTGCGTGAACCGGTCCATCCGCCGCACCTGCTTCCTGTCGATCCAGTCGGATGCGTCGAAGTCCTTCACCTCGCATGCGAAGTGGACGGGAAAGTCGGTGTGGTCGAACTGGGTGATCGGGCCCGCGCCGGACTCGCCCGCGAGCAGGCTCCGCCAGGTCGAGTCGACGTCGTTCCCGAGCGGCGTGACCGCGCCCAGCCCGGTGATGACGACGCGCCTGCGTCCGTTGAGTGACCCGTTGCCGTCGTTCACATTCCCAGCCCGCCGTCGACGAGGAGCACGTCGCCCGTGATGAACGAGGCCTCGTCTGAGCAGAGGAAGCGTACCGCCCCCGCCACGTCCTCCGGCTCCCCCAGCCGCGCGAGCGGCGTGTTCTGGAGCATCGCGGCGGTTGCCTCCTCGGGCAGGACGTCCGTGAGCCGCGTCTTCACGTAGCCCGGCGCGACGACGTTGGCGCGGACGTTGCGGCTGCCGAGCTCGCGCGCGAGCGACTTCGTGAAGCCGATGATCCCCGCCTTCGAGGCGGCGTAGTTCGTCTGGCCCCAGTTGCCGTGGACGCCGACGACGGACGAGATGTTGACGATCGAGCCCGCGCGCTTCTTCATCATCGGCCGGCAGACGGCGCGGCAGGTGTAGAAGACGGACGAGAGGTTCGTGCCGATCACCTCGTCCCAGTCGGCGTCGGACATGCGCGCCAGCACGCCGTCGCGCGTCAGGCCCGCGTTGTTGACGAGGATGTCGAGGTCGCCCGCCTCCTCGACGAGGCGGGCCGCGTCCTCCGCGCTCGAGACGTCGGCCTGCACCGCGCGGGCGCCGATCTCGGCCGCCAGCGCCCCGGCCTCCTCCTGCCCGGCGCGGTAGCCGATCACGACCGCGGCACCTGCGCGCGCCAGCTCGCGCGCGACCGCCGCGCCGATTCCGCGGGAGGCGCCGGTGACGAGCGCGGTCTTCCCGTCGAGCGCCGCGAAGCTCACGCTTCGGCGAGCACCTCGTGGAGCTTGTCGAGCGAGGCGAGGTTGTTCACCGACACCGCCTTCGCCGTCCGGTCGATCCGCTTCACGAGCCCGGAGAGGACGTTGCCGGGGCCGACCTCGACGAAGGTGCGGACGCCCTCCCGCATCAGCTCGGATGCCGCCTGGGTGAAGCGGACGGGCGCCGTCAGCTGGTCGACGAGCAGCGGGCCCATCCGCTGCGCCGACTCGATCCGCGCCGTGACCGTGGACATGAACGGCGCGGTCGGCTCCTGGAAGCGCACCTTCTCGATCGCCGGCCGCAACCGGTCTGCGGCGCGGGCCACGAGCGGCGAGTGGAACGCGCCGGAGACCTTCAGCTTGACCGCGCGGCGCGCGCCTTCCTCCTGCGCGCGCTCGCAGCACTCGTCGACGGCGTCGTTCTCCCCGGAGACGACGATCTGCCCGGGGCAGTTGTAGTTCGCCGGCCACACGCCGAGGATCTTGCGGCAGAGCGTCTCGACCACCTCGTCCTCGAGACCGAGGATCGCCGCCATCGAGCCCGGGTGCTGCGCAGCCGCCTCGGCCATCGCGACGCCGCGCTCGCGCACGAGCTCGAGCGCCTCCTCGATCGTCATCGCGCCGGCGGCCGCGAGCGCCGCGAACTCGCCGACGGAGTGGCCGACGACGTAGTCCGGCTCGA
>Ga0335085_10006778_pt1 | contig 17991 bp, 18 predicted proteins | sample Lox_Sample_45_FD_206712 | JGI IMG/M metagenome (GOLD analysis project Ga0335085, IMG submission 206712) | Soil microbial communities from Loxahatchee National Wildlife Refuge, Florida, United States - Lox_Sample_4.5 | ecosystem: Environmental > Terrestrial > Soil > Wetlands | place: USA...
AAAGAGCAGCAGCACAAAAAATTCTTTTTCCATCGGCCGGATCGCCCACGATACCAGCACCGCCGCTTCCATTACAAAGGCGGTCAGCAGGATCATCGCCACCGAAATCCCGTCAACGCCAACCGAATACCAGATATTTAATGCGGGGAACCAGGCATGCCGGGACTGAAACAGCATGGCGGCCTCGTGCCCGTTGCTTCGCTCACGCCAATACAACACGAGCAACCCGACCGCCAGACCCAATTGGACGGTGACGCCGGCCAGCGACACCCAGCGCACGGCGCGCGGACCGCGGCTCAACATGATCGCCACCGCGGTGATCGACGGCACCGCAATCAATAAAGACAGGTTCATGTGTATATATAGATAAAGATGATCGCCAATCCGGCAATTCCGGCAAAAAAGTACAGGACATAGTCCTGCACCTTCCCCGATTGAAGTCCTTTTATCCCGGCGGAGATCCTGGCAGTAAGGACTGCCAGGAAATTCATCAGCCCGTCCACGATATTCCGGTCGATCCAGGCTGCAGGCTTTCCGATCAGATTGAAAATGACCCGCTTCGTTATGAATGAATATACCTCGTCGATATAAAATTTATGGTAGGCGAACTGATAAAAACCCTTGAAGGACGCCGCCACCCGGTCCGGCCGGTTGCTTTCCTTTCTATACAGGTATGCGGCGATCCCGATGCCGGCCAGGGCTATCGTCACCGGAGCGATGGCCATAGGGCCGAATACGGAACCAGTCTCCGGTGCGCTATTTGGACTCATTAACCGGGAAAAAGGGATGAACCCGGCAAAAGCGGCGCCCAGCGCCAGGATGAATAGCGGGGCCGATTCCGTCAGCGGCAATTTATGCGCATGGCCGTGCGAGGGTTTGTTCCAGAAAATGGAAAAATACAGGCGGAACATGTAAAAAGCGGTCAGCCCGGAGGTAAGCAGCCCGATCCAGTAGACCGTTTTGTTCGTCTCGAATGCCGCCAGCAGGATCTCCTCTTTGCTGAAGAAACCAGAGAACGGCGGAATGCCGGAAATAGCAAGACAGGCGATCAGGAAACAGATATGCGTAAACGGCATCAGTTTGCGAAGCCCGCCCATCGCTTTCATCTCGTTGCTATGTACCTGGTGAATGATCACCCCCGCGCAGAGGAAAAGCAACGCCTTGAAAAAAGCATGGGTGAACAGATGGAACATGGAAGCGATATATCCATACGAGCCTAGCGCAAACATCATGTAGCCGATCTGCGACATCGTCGAGTAAGCCAATACCCGTTTGATATCCGTCTGTGTACAGGCGATGATTGCCGCCAGCAACGCGGAAAATGCGCCGACGTAGAGGACGATCTGCATTACACCCGGATCATAACCATACAGCACAAATAACCTGGCCACCAGGTATACGCCGGCCACGACCATGGTCGCCGCGTGGATCAGTGCCGATACCGGGGTGGGGCCTTCCATTGCATCCGGCAGCCAGATATGTAAAGGGAACATCGCCGATTTGCCGGCGCCACCGATAAACACCAGCGTCAAGCCCCAGGAGAGCAGGGATATTCCCAGAAAAGTGGTCTGCGGATGGTGCGGATCGCCCAGCAATATCGCCAGTCCCTTAAAATCCAATGTCTTTGCCTGAAAAGAAAGGATCAGGATCCCGACCAGGAACCCCAGATCGGCAAAACGGGTGACGATAAAAGCCTTTTTTGCCGCTGCGACCGCCGTCTGACGCTCGTAATAAAATCCGATCAGCAGGAAAGAAGAGCAGCCAACCAGTTCCCAGAAAATATAGGTCTCGAATAAATTTCCCGACAGCACCAGGCCCAGCATCGAGAACGTAAAGAGCCCCAAAAAAGCATAGTACGTCGCAAACCGCTCCTCCCCCTTCATGTATCCCAGGCTGAAAATATGAACCATCAGCGATACGAGGGTGACGACAACGATCATCATCACCGATATCGGGTCGATGATCGCGCTGATGTCGATCGAAAGCTGCGGTGAAAACGATAGCCAGTTCGCCTTTAGGACGACCAGGGAATGAGACCGGAACGCCAGGGCCGCATCCCCGGCGCCAAAAAAACACTGCCAGGCCAGCCAAAGGGCCAGCCCCGCTGAAACCATTACCAGGCCGGTTCCGATGATCCCCGAAAAATTCCGTAAGTATCGTCTGCCGAACAATCCCAGCACCGCAAAACCCGCCAGCGGCAAGAACAGTATACAAGCGATATAAGCAGCGTTTGGCATATCCGCAGTGTTCAGTATTTCATTTCATCGGCCGACTCCACGTCGATCGAACGAAAGTTCCGGTACAAATTGATGATGATCGCAATCGCCACCGCCGCCTCCGCGGCTGCAATCGCCACAATAAATAACGAAAAAAAGACCCCGTCCAGCCGGTCCGGATACAGGTACCGGTTAAAAGCCACAAAATTAATGTTCACGCTGTTGAGGATCAGCTCAACCGACATGAGCATCGTGATCAGGTTACGCCGGGTAAGCAGGCCATACATTCCGATAAAGAATAGTGCCGTGCTCAGCAACAAAATATGGATCAGCGGTACCTGGGTCATTGGCGCTCCGGTTTATGTTGAATCGCAATCACAATACAGCCGACCATCGCGGCGAGCAACAATATGCTGATCACTTCAAATGGCAATACGTATCCATGCTCCGACGTGCTCAGCAATTGCGATCCGATATTCCCTACGCTGCCGACCGTCCCGCTGCCGATGACAGCACGGGTTGCCAAACCACTATACCCGGTAAGAACGGCGCATGTCAATATAAACCCGGCACAGGCCGCCAGCACGGCAAATATCGTTCTGACCCTTGCGGGCGCGGGGAGGTCTTTCCCGGACTGCTGGGTGAGGAAAATGGAAAAAATGATCAGTACGACGATGCCACCAACGTACACCACGATCTGAACGGCCGCGACAAATTCCACCTGCAGCCAGAAATACAACCCCGCGATTCCCGTCAGGGAAAACAGCAGCCAGATCGCCGAGCGGAAGATCTTCTTTGATGTCACCGCCAGCAAGGCGGGAACCAGGATGGCAACGGAAATGATATAGAAAATAACGGCAGACGCGCTCATTATTCAACACCCTCCCTGATTTTAGATCCGGGTTTATTTAATTTTTTTGTCAGCTGGCTGCGGTCATACACGCTATGTTCGAAGTTTTGCGCCATCTTTATCGCGTCCGTCGGGCATGCCTCGATACACAGGTTGCACATGGTACAAAGCTCCAAATGGTATATGAAGGTGTCCAGCGCCTTCTTCTTCTTGCCCTCCGGCGTCAGATCGAATTTGGTAATGATCTTTATGGTTCCGTTCGGACAGGCCAGTTCGCAGGCGGTGCAGCCGGTGCAGGCGTGCTCGTTCTTCTCGTCATGCAGCATCACGACTTCTCCGCGGAACCGTTCCGGCAGCTTCATTTCTGTCCGGTTATCCGGGTATTGCTGGGTGATGATCTCCTTGCGATGGGTAAAATAATAGCCCGTCAGTTTCATTCCTTTCAGGAGCGACCGCACGCCGCCGAACACGTCTGTAATGTATTTTTTCAAAAATACCATCCTTCAATAGCGATTAACGTCATCAACAAAAGATTAAATAAGCTGATCGGCAACAGGTACTTCCATTCCAGGTTTAGCAACTGGTCGATCCGCAGGCGGGGAAAGGTCCACCGGAACCACATGATCACGAAGATCAGAAAAAAGGTCTTTCCCATAAACCACAGGGAAGACGGGATATAATCCATAACCCGGTTGAATCCCGCCCAATGCCCGATGTGCAGCGGCATCCAGCCGCCCAGGAACAGGGTGGCCGCTATCGCGCATACAATAAAAATATTCACATACTCCGCCAGAAAGAACAGGGCAAACTTCATCCCGGAATATTCCGTGTGAAATCCGGCGGTCAGTTCCGATTCCGCTTCAGCCAGGTCAAAAGGCGCGCGGTTGGTTTCCGCCGTGACGGCAATAATAAAGATCACAAAGGCGATGATCGCGGGGATATGACCCCTGAACAGCCACCAGCCATCCTGCTGTGCGGCGATGATGTCCGAAATGCGCAGGCTGCCGGACAACACTACGATCGATAGCACCGAGATCCCGGCGGACAATTCGTAGCTCACGATCTGCGCGCCGCTGCGCATCGCCCCAAGCAGGGAATATTTATTGTTGCTTGCCCAGCCCGCCATCAGGATTCCGATAACCGACAGCGAAGAAACCGCGGAAATATAGAGCACCCCGATATTGATGTCCCACAGCTGTGTTCCTTTCGCAAATGCCAGCGGAGCCAGGACAAGCATCGCCACCGCGATCACCAGGTATGGCGCAAGATTGAAGAGGAACTTGTCCGCCCCGTCGGGTGTCAGCCCCTCTTTCATCGCCAGCTTTAGCGTGTCCGCCACCGTTTGCAGGCTGCCGCCCGGGCCAACCCGGTTCGGCCCCAGTCTTATCTGCATATGGGCGGAAACTTTTCTCTCCATCAGGACCAGGATCAACCCCAAGAACGCAAAAAGCGTGATCGCGCCTAGCCCCACGATCAGCCCTTCCAGCAACAGGGTGACTGTCGGCGGGAACGTTGCATTCAGCCACGTATCAACGGCCCTTGTTATATTCTCTATGCTCAGCATCGTTATTGTTCGTCTTCGCCGCCCTCACCGGTCAATATCCGGGATCACCAGGTCCAGCGTCCCCATAATGGCCACCAGATCTCCGATCTTATGACCCCTCGCCATGTGGTCCAGCGCCGAGAGATTTGAAAACCCGGGGCTGCGAAACTTGATCCTGTACGGAGTCGTCCCGCCCTCACTGATGATATACACTCCGAATTCACCCCTTGCCGTCTCCACCCGGGAATAAAACTCTCCCTTCGGCAGCTTCAACACCGCCTTTGTCTTCGCCTGAAAATCGCCCTCCGGAATATTGTCGATCAGCTGTTCGATGATGGAAACGGACTGTCGCATCTCCTGCATCCGCACGTTGTAACGCGCGTAGCAATCGCCGCCCGTGGCTGTCACCTCGTCAAAGGCGATCCCTCCATACACTTCATAAGGATACCATTTTCGGATGTCACAGCTTACCCCGCTTCCCCGGGCTGTCGGTCCTGTGCAGCCATATGAAACGGCGTCCGCTGCAGACAGATATCCGACGCCCTCCATCCGGTTTTTAAAGATAACATTTCCTGTCACGAGCTCATCGTACTCATCGATCTTTGTCCGGAAAAGGCGAAGAAAGTCCCTCACTTTTTGTTGAAAATGCGGATGGATATCGGCCATTACGCCACCCGGAACCATATAGTTCATCGTCAGCCTCGCCCCGCAGGTTTCCTCCATGATATCGTTGATGGCCTCGCGTTCGCGAAAAGCGTGGAAAAACGGCGTTAGCGCGCCCACATCCATCGCCATCGCCCCCCACCATAACTGATGCGATGCCAGCCGCGTCAGTTCGTCCATCAGCACGCGGATCACCTTTGCGCGCGGCGGCACTTCGATCTGCATTCCCTTTTCCACGCATAACGCACACCCATGATTGTTGATATGCGAAGAGAGGTAGTCCATCCGGCTCGTCACATAGATAAATTGCCGGTAAGACAGGCTTTCGCACATCTTCTCGATACTGCGGTGAATGTAACCGAGATGCGGTTCGACCTTTTTTATCGTCTCGCCGTTCAGGGTGATGACGAGGTGCAAGACCCCGTGGGTGGAAGGATGTTGCGGTCCAACATTGATCACCAGGTCTCCCTGTTCGGTCGTGCCTATTTCTTCGATCATAGTTTAAAATTCGCTCCGGTCCCAGCCGGTTAAAGTTTTATCATGTTCACCGGGTCTTCATAATCCTTGCGCAGCGGCCAGCCCGTCCATTCGTCCGTCATAAACAACCGACGCAGGTCCGGATGTCCCCTAAACTCCACGCCCATCAGGTCATACGCTTCCCGTTCATGAAATTCCGCCGTCCGCCAGATACCCGACACCGACGGAACGACCGGCCGCTCGCGGTCGAGCCGCACTTTGACCACCATTACATGCCGGTGAATGGTTGACACAAGATGATAGACCATGGTGATATGCGTCCGCCAGTCGACGGCCGTCAGACAGAACAAATAATCGAAGTCAAGTCCTGCCCCTGACCGCAACTGCCGGGCAAGGCCGTCCCAAGACGCGGGATCGATCAACACGGTCGTCCATTCACCGCCTTCCTCGAAGGTGGCGGCGGGAAGCATGGCCGTCAGGGATTGCCGGAGTTCCTCTTTGTTCATGACACATTCCCCCTTATCTTTTCCTGTAACGTGATCAAGGCATGCAATAAGGCTTCCGGCCGCGGCGGACAGCCTGCCACATAGACATCAACCGGGATCACATGGTCCGCCCCTTTTACCACCGAATACGTATTATAAAAAAAGGGACCGCCGCTTGTGGCGCACGCTCCCATCGCAATCACATATTTGGGATCGGCCATCTGGTCGTAAAGCCGCTTTAGCACCGGAGCCATTTTATTCACGATGGTCCCCGCGATAATAATAACATCCGCCTGTCTTGGCGTAGCCCTCGCCACCTCGAACCCGAACCTTGACCAGTCATATTTTGCCGCCGCCGTCGACATCATCTCGATCGCACAGCATGAGGTGCCGAAAACCAGCGGCCAGAGCGAATTCGAGCGGGCCCAGTTGATCACTTCATCCAGCTTTGTCACCAGTACCCCTCCTCCCGCCGTCGGATGCACCTCCCCGGGGAATGGCGCAGTATTATTTTGTTCTACATCCATTTCAACGCTCCCTTTTTATGCGCGTACAGGAATCCCATGAAAAGGATGAGCAGGAACACGACGATCTCCACCAGCCCGGCAATACCGATCCGCCGGACCGCGACGGCCCAGGGATACATAAATACAAGCTCCACATCGAAAATCAGGAAAACGAGCGCATACAGATAGTATCCGACGTTGAACTGGTTCCATGGCGTGCCCGCGGAAGGAATACCGCACTCATATGCCTGCCCCTTCTGCGGGTTCTTTGTCCCTTTTACAAATATCCGGGCGACTGCAATTCCACCGGCCGAAAAGAGAACGCCGGCTGCCAACAATACGATTAACGAAGCGCTTCCCATGGGTAAAGGGCTATTTCAACCCGTACCAATATACTGATAATTCCCATTCCACCTTCCGCCTTTTTATGCAATTTCCCGGAAACGGGCATCCAGCAGTAAATATGTCTTATGCCGCGACTACCGATTACCGCCGATCCGCGCTGGTTCCAGGTGCTTTTTCAGGCTTTCTTTTTATCCTATGGCATCGTTTTCCTGCGCTGGCTTCCGGACTGGCCGCATTATATATTCAGCATTGGCGGGTGTCTCTTTTTCAGCTATACCGCCGAAGCCATGCGGTCTCGGGACGGCTTTCCGGCGTCGCAAAAAAGAACGGTGATATCCCTATCGCCCCGTTTCGCAAAAAGTTCACCGCGTGACGACAAGGGATTTCACCGCGCCGCTTTAATATATCCCCATCCCGTTCGTTGTTTGGTAATGATCTCGTAGATCCCGTCGGGTACGATATGGACGCCGGGCAATAACTGGTCTTCGGTGACGCTATTGTTTTTCATCGACACCGCGCAAACCGCAAACGTGATATTCTTATCGGCGGCCAGTTTGGCCACTTCTTCCCCGACATAGGACTTATCCTTTACGGCCAGCTCCAGCCCTTTTGCATACATGACCACTTCCATTTTTGCCTCGGGATTCGACCCCCTGATCTCTTTCAACCACCGGATAACGTTCTTTTGATCCACCGTATCGCGGCTCGTCAGATCGAAGACGACTTTGTAGTCGGCCCGTTGTGCCACCGCTGCCAGCGAGCAGCCCAGAAGGACCAGCACCAGTTGAACCTTTTTCATTTTGATGATTTTTTTTGTTTACCGTCCCTTTCCCGGACGATCGGGAGAAAGGGACCGAATTTATGCTGCTGTGACCCGTAACTATCCGCGTATGGCCCGAACGGATTGTCCACCGGCTTCAGCGTGATATCCGGCCAGTCCTGCGGGAAAATTTTCGTCGGGCGCGGCTGCGAATCGATAAACGCAGCAAGGTCCCAGGATTCCTCTGCGGTCAGCTGTGGCTTCCGGTAATCCGAGGGCCAGGGCATGTTGTTGAACACGAACCCCGCCAATCGCGACAACCGGTAAAGGCTGGCGCCGGTGTTATAACTGTGCTCACCCCACAGCGGCGGATAGACATACTCCCGCCCGTCTTTATCTTTTATCCCTGCGCCGTCGGACCCGTGACAGATCTGACATTTGAGCCCGTAGAGCTGTTTGCCCCTGGCCGGATCGGCTGCCCGTTGGAGATAGGGAAGGGCTGCGATGCCCGATCCGGCCGGCTTTTTGCCATTCGGCACCGCGTTTCCGAGCCACTCCATATATGCGATCATCGCCCGCACTTCCCGGCTGTTTGTGTCCGGGGCGACGCCATTCAGGCTGCGTTCAAAACAATCCGTTACCCGCTGGGCAATGTCTTCGACCGCCCCCCGCCGCTCCTTGAACTTGGGATAGGAGGACCGGACACCGCCAAAATTATTGCCCCAGGGCCGCCGTCCCGCATCCAGGTGACAGTTTTGGCAGTTCATGCCGTTCGATCCATGGCTCAGGATGCCGGCCGGGCCAAAGTAATACCCGGTCCTTGCGATCAGATCCCGGCCGTATCGGAGCGGGTCCCCCGCGCTCCCGGCGGGGATAGCGGAACTATCCGGTCCACGCCAGAGCGAATCTCCAGGCGCCGCTGCCATTGCCGCCGGTTGATCGGGAATGTTTCGCGAGGACGTGTTTATTCGCCGCAGCAACAACTCCCCGCCTATCAGCACAAGCAGGGTCAGGGTGAGCGCCGCAACCATCGTCTTATTTCTCATCAGCCGGCAAAACAATACGAACAGCCATGTTCCTGCGCCCGGCCTACGGCCCAGACACCGGAAGGCATCACCTGAATGTTCTGGAGCACCCCTGCGACCCATTCCTTCTTAACTGCCGCAGCATCCTGATTTGTATTCATCGCTGCTACCGCGCTGTAAACCGTCATGGCCAGATCGCAGACGCATATTAGTATGCCGTCGGCCTGTAGGTCCTTGATGCCCAGCGGCACCGCCCCGACACCGGGTAATTTGAAATCGTCGGGTTTTGTGTCCCAGAACGGGTTTCGCGTAGCGGGAGCCGATGTCCGCGGATCGTTGATCTTGAACATCTCACCGAATTTGTATTTGGCCCACAGGTCGTCGCCCATCGCATAGGGGATTGTGTTATGCCGCAGGATGATCACTACGCTGCAGTCTTTGGCCTCGGTTCCCGTAGCCTTGTTGGTCAGCAAAAAGGCCTTTGGCCAGGCAAAGGTCATCACTTCTTTTGGTTCGGGGCAATCGAACACGATCTTATGCTTCCCCTTGATATTGGTTCTTAACCATTCGTCCGGATCGCCGGAGGTGCCGGCCGGAAGATCAGGGGGAACAACCGCTTCTGCCGTAGCCGTTAGCGGTAGGTTGCTCATGCCGAGAAGTGCGGCTGTGCCGGCCAGCTTGCCCAGGAAATCACGCCTGCTGGCCGCCCGCTTTGGATGGATTGCGCTCATGTTAGTGCTTTTTATATTAGGAATGTCAAAACCAGTAGACGGATCCCGGCAGTGGCCGGAATTGTGGCTTAAGAGTAAAGCACCGAAGAGCTATTAAATTACGATTATTATCTATAACAAAAAATATTTATCCCGGCGGCTGAGTGCCCCAAACATCCCGGGTCCGCCATTCTCCATTGCTCCGGAGACGTCTCCCGAGACCCCATCCGATAGTCCTGCCCCGTCCAACCCGGGCACCGCGACGATCGCCTGCGACGTACCGGGATCCGGCGACTTGACTTGCGCCACATCGCTGTCCGCGCGCGGTCCCTGCACCGGGCCGGTCATGGCAAAGTAATATTCCGTGGCAAGGAAACGTCGGATGTGTCCCCTGGTCTCTTTTGGCAAATACTTCTCCAGTGCCCAGAAGTTTCTGCTGCCCGACAGCCGCATCGCGCGGTATACCGGAGCCGGGCCGGCATTATATGCAGCCAGTACCAGCAGCCAGTCTTTGAACTCCCGATGGAGATCGCGAAGATATAAGGCCGCTGCGGTGGTGCTTTTGTAATAATTGGTACGTTCATCCAGCCGGCGCCCGACTTTTAGCCCAAGCTCCCTGGCCGTCCCCGGCATCAACTGCCAGGGTCCCTTTGCCCCCACCCGCGATACCGCACCCGTCTGGAGCTCCGATTCGATCACGGCGAGGTATCGCAGTTCTACCGGCAGCTCGTAGTGCGTCATGACAGAATCGATAATCGAAAAAGGTTGATAACTCCGGTCCCGGACCGCGGCCAGCTCCTGGTCATTTTCTTTGAGATAGGAATCGACATAATGCTGCATATGCCGGGAGAAAACGCCTGTCCCGGCTGAACCGGCCAAAGACGCGAACGGTCCGTCGGATGACGTTACCGGCACAAAGGCATATGCCGATAAACCGCTGAAAATCAAACAGCTAACAAGGGCAACGAATACGAGTGACTTCAACATCGTTTTAATTTTTTGATGTAAAACAATGCCGGTCCCAGGTAATGGATTAAATTCAGCGAGGGTTGAACATAGACTAGAGGAGAAGCTCGAATGCCTGCACGTGGGTACGGAACACAGGTTTTTCAAACACGGAGGTCGTAACTTGCAACGATAAAGATACTCATCGGCCATGGAACCTAATAGGGGTTTTTACGAGATGGAGTGCGGATTTTTACGTGGAAAAATACGATTTCGGAATCATACAATTAATAATCAAGGAATTACAAAATGAACATTTTTGCAACGTTACAGGAAATAATTATCAACAGACGAAGCACCAAGCCTACTGATCTCAATGGTAAGCCCATCGACGATCAAAAAATCCGTGAGTTGCTCGAGCTCGCCAATTGGGCTCCATCCCACGGCTTGACAGAACCCTGGCGGTTTGTCGTTTATAGTGGCGAAGCCGTACGCCAGTTCTGCCTTCGGCACGCCGAACAATACCGCCTTACCACCCCGCCCGATAAGTTCACCGAAGCGAAATATGAAAAACAGGCGCATAACGGTGATTTGGCCTCCCACCTCATCCTTGTCTATATGAAGCGGGGGTCAAATCCCAATATCCCTGCCCTGGAGGAGCTTTGCGCTACCGCCGCCGCCGCCAACCATATCCTGCTGGGAGCCGAGGCCCTGGGCATCGCCGTCCTATGGAGTACGGGAGGAACTGTTTTACAACCCGTTATGAAAGATTACCTCGGCCTTGGGCCGGATGATATGGTGTTGGGCCTCCTCTACCTGGGCTATACGGATGAACCCCGGCGGCCCGGCAAACGGACCCCCATCGGTGAGAAGACAACGTGGGTTACCGCCTTATAATTACCTAGAAAACCCGGTCCTTTGGATGGAGGAAAAATAAGGTATCTCATCGCCTAAAATAGGGAGGCCTCCCTATATCCCCCCGGCAAAAAATGAATTGTTTTGGGTCATCAATTCATTTCTAACATTTAAATCGTTATTGGCATGAAACCGATCATTCTTACCGTCCGGATCTGCATGATCTCCGGCATTTTGGCCGCTATTGCATTCCGATCGATGGGTCAGACAACCCAGATGGGCCCGGATACCAGTCACCTGTTTATCGACGTGCACCACCTCGGCGCGGGCAAAGTTACCGCCGCAGCGGTCGCCGCAGCCCACCAGAAGGACCTCGCCGTCGAGAAGAAATTCAATGTCTCTTTTATCAAGTACTGGGTTGACGAGAGCAAGGGGGACGTGTATTGCCTCTCCTCCGCCAACGACCCGCAATCGATCCGGGCAACCCACGCGGCGGCGCACGGCCTGCTTCCCGATGACATTTACCAGGTCTCGGAAGGACAGGAAGCGATGATAAAAGGACACGATAACCTCTATCTTGACATCCATGAGCTGGGAGCCGGCAATGTAACCGCCGCCGCCGTCGCAGCCGCCCACCAAAAAGACCTGGCCGTCCAACACAAGTACGGGGTGAATTTTATCAACTATTGGGTGGATGAGAAGAACGGGATTGTTCTATGCCTTTCACAGGCGCCGGACTCAACCGCCGTCATCAATACGCACAAAGAAGCCCACGGATTGATCCCGGTTTCCGTGGTGAAAGTTGAACAGGGCCAATAGCGCCGATTTTTTATATCGGATCAGGCAGCCTTCGCCATTGTTGCGGGGGCGCCTTTTTTCCCTACTTCGTCACCACCCCATACCTCAACCCCATGGCGCCGTTCCTGAATCTCCGCTCCTCCTGCAATTCCAACGTCACCCTTCCGGGCAGCTGCTTAAAGTAGGGGATCCCGTTCCCCGCACCGAGCACGACCGGCCAGACCGTCACCACCACCTCATCGACCAGGCGGGCCGGCAAGAGTTGTGCGAGCACCTGCGCACTCGCGAGCAGCAACAGGTTGCCCTTCACTTCCGCTTTGATCCGGCCGATCTCCTCCGGGATCCGGTCGCGGATCAGCCGGGTATTTTGCCAGCTCACCGAGCCCAGCGTTCGCGTAACCACGACTTTTACCGCTTCGTCTACCCACTCCGCATAGTCCACCATCCAGCCCGGCCACTTTGCGGGTTCTTTTTTGACATTCGGCCAGAAAGGGTCCATCAATTGGTAGGTTTTTCTGCCATATATCGTCCCGCCCGCGCCTTTCCAGAATTCCGCGACATAACGGGCTACCTCCTCGTCCATTTTGATGATATCAATCTTCCCTTCCAGGTCCGACATATACCCATCGAGCGAGATATGGCCCAACGCGATGATCTTACCCATATATTGTAATTTTGTTTTGGCACCCATTGGCACCTGCCGGCGTGGAAATTACCATTTATCCGTGCGGAAGGGCGCCAGCGGCAATCCATCCTTCCCCGCTATATTCCCGATCCCGGCATTGCTAAACTGATACCGGACCGCCACCGGCTTTTTCACCTCCTTCGCCCACACCACCAACTTGTTCCCAACTACTTTTCCTTCGGCGGGGTAGAACACCCGGTCATCTCCGGCTACCACCAGGGTCTTTATGACCGGCCCCTTTACGGTCAGCCCCGCAGGCGCATCCGAAAAGCTTAACGTCACCTGATCACCATTCACCTCCATAGTTGAGAATCGTGGATTTTTATACGTCAATCCGCGCCGTCCATAGGTCTCCGCAAGGGCCCAGTTTGCCAGCCGCAGCCCGACGTCATGTTTGTCCTTTGGATGGATATCTGTCGTATCCGAAACGAGGTCGCTCACCACGACCATCCCCGTTCCGCCGATATCCTGCACGGCCGCTTCCTGCTCCCGCAAAAAAGCCGCCTGATCCTTTGTCCCGTATGTAAACGGCGCGATCTGCACATAATAGAAGGGCAGCGGCGAATTCCAGGCCTTCCGCCAGGCGCCGATCATCGTTGTGAGCAGCTTCGCATACGAATCGGCGGTCCCGACATTGGATTCGCCCTGGTACCACAAGGCGCCGGCGATGCGGAATTGGGTCAGCGGCGCGATCATCGCGTTATAGCAGTAGCCCGGCAAATACGGCCAGCCGTTCTGCGGAACCTGTCGGTCTTCCGCTGCCTTTAGCACCGGATCATCGGTCACCAGCTCCGCCGGCGTCCAGTCTTCTGCGTTAGTGCCGCCCCAGGATGCCTCTATCAGGCCGACCGGCACATCGAGCTCCTGATTCAATCTTTTCCCAAAGAAATATCCTACGGCGCTGAACCATTTCAACTGGTTCGAGTCGCATGCCGCCCAGGAGCCCGGGCAGTCGTCCTGCACGGTAGCCGAAGTCGTACGCGGAACGTGAAAGAAGCGGATCCGGCTGTTGGCGCAAGTCGGAAGCTCCGCCTTTACATCCGGCAACCCCCACGTCTCGCACATCTCCATATTCGACTGACCCGAGCAGACCCAAACTTCACCCGTTAGCACGTTGTTCAAGGTGATCGTATTCCAACCTTTGATCTCGATCGTAAACGGACCACCCGCGGCCGGTGTCGCTACCGCCACTATCCATCGGCCATCCCGCGTCCCTACCGCCGAGTCGACGGCCTGGCCCCACGAAGGCCGGATGAAGATCTTCTCCCCCGGATCGCACCAACCCCATAGCTTAACCGAAGATTTTTGCTGTACGACCATACCGTCGGCCAGCACCGAAGGCAGCCGGACGTTTGCGAGCGCCGTTCCGCCGCATAGCAGCAGGAAAGCAAGCAACCAGTTTCCTTTCATCCGAGGAAGTTACGCAATATTTTAAAACCTTCGATACCTTGCGCTCCATGGGATCGGTGGCACATAACCCGGCATTCGAACTGGCGGCACAATTTGTGAACCAGACGTCCCGCTCCGTTTTTCTAACCGGAAAGGCAGGCACGGGGAAAACGACCTTTCTGAAATTTATCCGGGAAAATACGGTTAAGAAACTGGCCGTGACGGCTCCAACCGGGGTCGCCGCGATCAATGCCGGCGGCGTTACACTCCATTCCTTTTTTCAGCTTCCCTTCAGCCCGTTTGTTCCGACACCCCTGCCCTACTTTTCAGCGCCGGCGGCGCAAACCGTCGCCTGGTCGGATCCCCAAAGTCTTTTCCGCCATATCCGTTTTAACAGCGCCAAACGGGAACTGCTGCAGGAACTCGAATTGCTGATCATCGACGAGATCAGCATGGTCCGCGCGGATACGCTCGACGCCATCGACACCATACTCCGTCATTTCCGGAGCCAACCGCACCTTCCATTCGGCGGATTGCAGCTGCTCTATATCGGCGATCTCTTCCAACTACCCCCCGTCGTCACCGGCGACGAGTGGAACCTGCTGCAGCAATATTATGCCAGTCCCTTTTTTTTCGATGCAAACGTTTTTGCACAGTCTCGGCCGGCTTGTCTGGAGTTGAAGAAGATCTACCGCCAGAACGAAGCCCGCTTTATCCGGGTCCTCAACGGCATCCGCAGCAACCAGGTGACCGAAGACGATCTCGCGACGCTCGCGGACCGCTATCGACCGGACTTTGTTCCGCAAAAAACGGAGAACTATATTACATTGACTTCGCATAACGCAAAGGCCGACCAGATCAATCGCCGGGAACTCGAGCTGCTCCCCGGCAGAATACATCGTTTTGAAGCGGCGGTTAGCGGCGAATTCAGCGAAAGGAACTTTCCCGCGGACCAAACCCTGCTGTTAAAGGAAGGCGCCCAGGTGATGATGATCCGAAACGACAAAGGGGAGTCGCGCCGCTACTATAATGGAAAGATCGGCACGATCCGGCGCCTTTCTTCAGACCGGATCGCGATCCGTTTCCCGGATGAACCCGACGAGCTGATCCTTGAAAAGGAGACCTGGAAAAATATCCGCTACAACTACGACAAGGACAAAGACCGGGTGGAAGAAGAAGAACTGGGCAGCTTTTCACAATACCCGATCCGGCTGGCTTGGGCCATCACTATCCACAAAAGCCAGGGTCTGACGTTCAGGCAAGCCGTTATCGACGCGGGGGAATCGTTCGCAGCCGGTCAGGTTTATGTGGCGCTTAGCCGTCTCACGTCCCTCGATGGGCTTGTCCTGCGATCCCGGATCACGCCCCGGTCCATCCGCACGGATCCGAGAGTGGCGGAGTTCATGGAGAGCAACCCCCCCAATGAGACGGTCGAGCAACATCTGGAAGAGGCGCAACGAATGTTCGTCAGCGACACCCTTCTCAAGGCCTTCGACTGGAGCCGGCTCACCGGACAACTCGCGGCCGGCGGCTTTGATCAACCATGGACGGAGCGTGCCGCGGCGCAGGAGGATACCGCCCGGAAATTTGTCCGCCAGCTCCGGCAATTGCTGCCCGATGCGGAGGCGGACGATTACCAGGTTTTACAGCAACGCACCGGGGCTGCGGCCACGTGGTTTATCGCTCAGCTGGACCAACATTTGCTGACGCCGATCGAACAGCAGCTCACCGCTCTCCGGAGCTTAAAAAGAAAGAAGAAACAAATCCAGGAACTGACGGCACTTAGATCGACCGTGGCGCGCAAACGACAGCAGTTGACGGACGCGCTTCAGTTGGTGGACGGCCTGAGACAGGGTCTGAGCGCCACCAGGCTGCTTACCAATCTGGAAAAGGACCGCAGATCGCGTCCGACCGATCCGGTGGTGGATGCGCCGGGTCCAAAAAATGAAAAAGGCGGGACGCGGCGTATCAGCCTTCAGCTGCATAGAGCGGGTATCCCCATTCCGGAGATCGCCGCCCGCCGTAACCTCGCCGTAACCACCGTCGAAGGCCACCTGGCATCCTTTATCGCCACCGGTGAAGTCGATATAAAGGAATTGGTATCCGAAGAGAAGATCGCGGCGATCCTCACGGTCATCCGCGAGAACGGGGCAGGCGGGCTTGGACCGTTAAAAAGCCGGCTCGGCGGGGGCTACTCCTTTGGTGAGATCCGGGCGGTGCATGAGTATGCCAGGGTTATTCGGTCCGCAGACTCTTGACCGGGTTTGCGATCGCCACCTTGATCGCCTGGAAGCTCACTGTCGCCAGCGCAATCAACAACGCCGTGGCCCCCGCCAGCGCAAAGACCCACCATTGCAGACTGATTCGGTATGCGAATCCCTGAAGCCACTTGTGCATGGCCCAACCCGCCAGCGGACTCGCCAGGACAAACGCCACCAATACCAGGACCAGGAAATCCTTTGACAACAAGGTGAACAATGTGCCCACTTTTGCTCCCAACACTTTCCGGATACCGAACTCTTTTGTCCGCTGTTCCGCGGTGAACATCGCGAGCCCCAGCAAGCCAAGACAACTGATGAAGATGGCCAGCGCAGCGCCGCAATTCGCCAGCCCGTGGACGACCTGCTCACTTTTATACAGATTCCGGTATTGTTCGTCGGCAAACTGATAAGTGAACGGGAACCGCGGATTGAGCTGCCGGCACAAGGCCTCCAGTCCTGTCAGGGCGTCCTTTGTCTGACCCGCCTTGATCCGCACGATCGCACTGCCCCACGGCTCTTCCTCGCCGTAGTGGATGATCAACGGGCGGATCGGATCATGCAGCGAATTGAAATGGAAATTCCGGACGACCCCGATGATCGTCCCCTTCTTGCCCCAGAAGGTCAGGCGATGCCCGATGGGATCCTTGTATGCGATCCGCTTGGCGGCTTCCTCGTTCAAAATATAGCCGACGGTATCCGTTCCGTAAGCGGGCGCATAATCCCGGCCCTCTTTTAACTGCAAACCCATCGTATGGATAAAATCATATCCCGCCGAGGTGTTGGTAAACATGATCGTATTGTTTGGGTCCTTCCCGTCCCAGTCAACTCCCAGCGTTCCGTTCTCGATATTTGTCGGCGCCTGCGACGCCCGGGTCACCGCTGCCACCCCCGTCACCTGTAACGCCTGCTGCTTGAAGACTTTGTATTTCCCCGTCAGATCGCCTTCGAGCGGAATATAGACCAGGTTGTCCCTGTCGTAACCCAGGTTGACCGATTGCACATAGTCTACCTGGCCCGATACGACCATCGTCCCGATGATCAGCACGATGGACAACATGAATTGAAATACCACCAGGCCCCTTCTGAACCACGCCGTTGCCGGACTGAATCGCAGCGTTCCTTTCAAGACCCTGATTGGCTGGAAGGACGAAAGGAAAAGCGCGGGATAGCTCCCGGATATCATACCGGTCACCAGCGTAAGCAATAAAATACACAGCCAGAAGGATCCCGAAGCAAACGGGAAAACGATCCCTTTGCCGGTCAGTTGATTGAAAGCCGGCAACACCGCCAGTACGATCCCTATCGCCAGCATTACCGAGATCAGCGCCAGCAATACCGCCTCGCTCAGGAACTGCCGGATCAGCGCCGGCCGCACTGCTCCGACCACCTTCCGGATCCCGATCTCCTTCGCGCGCTTCACGGAACGCGCCGTCGTCAGGTTCATAAAATTGATACAGGCAATACTCAGGATGAAGATC
>Ga0335085_10006779_pt1 | contig 17990 bp, 9 predicted proteins | sample Lox_Sample_45_FD_206712 | JGI IMG/M metagenome (GOLD analysis project Ga0335085, IMG submission 206712) | Soil microbial communities from Loxahatchee National Wildlife Refuge, Florida, United States - Lox_Sample_4.5 | ecosystem: Environmental > Terrestrial > Soil > Wetlands | place: USA: Florida...
ATGTCTTCCTTTCCTTCTCTGGCTGTTCCAGCCACAGCCCTGTAAAGGCACGCGCTAGACCACCGTCATTTCGTGCGTTTTCAAGCGCTTAGATGCTTGCCTCACGCTCGCCGTCTGCCAATGAAACGAACATAGCGCTGGACTCTGTCGCCGAATTGCTCAGGGGATGCCTAGCGACCGGCGAGCCGGGCTCCAAGCCGGAGCAGCCCGATCAGTCGAGTGGCATTCACCGACATTTGTGTCGAACGGTGGTCAGCGGGGCCGACTGGCGGCTCGGCCGAAATGCCGGCGGTTGCGTACGACGGCCCGCAGCAACCGAGGTCCCTCAGTCAAGCGGACCATATGCTTGCTTTTGCGGCAGGCTGGCGGAAATCTACGCACGCGTCTCGGGTGCTGAACCTTCTGGAGCTTGCACTTGCGATGAGCGGAGGGATGGAACTCGACTTGCCCTACGGGAAGCGACCGATTTCGGTGAATTGTCCGCGGAAGGGAACTTAAAATGGCAAACGCAGATCTCAGATTGGTTCGACAGGCATTGGAGGCACAACTGAAGGAGGCTCCGTCCAACAAGACACTGGGCCACTCCATTCACATACAGCAAGCGGCCGATCCTATCGACATGACACAGCAGGCGGCAGAGCGCGATTTTGCCGTCCAGATACTCGATCGCGGATCGAAGCTCGTCCGGCGGCTCCGTTCGGCGATCGATCGCATCGACGACGGATCCTATGGACTCTGCCTGGAATGCGAGGAGGAGATCGCCCCCAAGCGCCTGAAGGCAATTCCGTGGGCCGAACTTTGCATTCATTGTCAGGAGAAGGCCGACAATTCATCGGGCCAGACAGGACACATGCCGCCCTCCGAGAATTGGGCGGAAGCCGCATAGGATCGCCAACGCTTTTTCTTGCAACAGCACTGTTGGAACTTCACCTACCGCTTCCCGGATTCTGCAAGCGGGGAGCGTCGCTTTGAGCCCCCTACACAGATCGGGATAGGCGGGCCTGCTTCAAGGCCTCGCTGATTGAGTACGGTGTAAAACGTTATGAACAAAATCTTGGTTGTAGATGATAACCGGGCCAGCCGCGATCTCATTCGCGCCATCTTGAAACCCGTTCGGTGCACGATCATCGAAGCCTCGCAGGGCCAGCAGGCGCTCGATCTGATTCAGCAGGAAAGGCCCGACCTGGTGCTGCTGGACGTCGATATGCCGGGCCTCGATGGACTCACGGTTGTCAAGAGGATTCGAGAGAACGCCTCGCTGGCCGGTTTGCCAGTGGTGGCCGTGACAGCTTTTGCAATGGAGAGCGATCGCGAAAGGTGCGCGGCGGCCGGATTCACAGCGTGTCTGACCAAACCGGTGCGGGCCGCATTAGTGAGGCAACAGGTTCAGCAACTGCTAGGCGCACGCGTCTGAAGGATGAGTATATGGAATCGCATCTGGTCACGGTTGCGGCGATCGACGACGATCAAGGCAGCCTTGACTTCATCCAGGCCGCTCTGAAAACCCAGCCGGTAGAAGTCCTCACCTACACCGATCCCGACGCAGGACTAAAGGCGGTCCTCGAACGGCGGCCGCAGATTGTTCTGTTGGATCTCATGATGCCGGGCATGAACGGTCTGGAAGTTCTCGACGGCGTTGTCGAGGTAGCTCCAGAGACGGAAGTGATTCTCATCACCGGGCAGTATTCGCCCGAATCGGCTGTTGAGGCCATCCGGCGCGGCGCAAGCGACTACATCACGAAACCAATCAACCTGAACTTGCTCCGTCAGAGAATCACAGAGCTGGTTGCGGAAGCGCAGCAAAGGCAGGCGGCCTTACAACTCGATTCGGAACTCCTCAAGACTTACCAATTCGAGGGCATGATCGGGAGAAGTCCGCTTATGCTTCAGGTATTCGCCAGAATCCGCCGAATTGCACCGCATTATCGCACAGCGCTCATTACAGGCGCCAGCGGGACGGGCAAGGAGCTGGTCGCATCCGCATTGCATCGACTCAGCCCTGTCGCGAACAACCGCCTCGCAGTTTGCAACTGCTCCGCCATCGTAGAAACGCTGTTTGAGAGTGAGCTCTTCGGACATGTTCGGGGAGCATTCACCGGGGCGGCGCAGGACAAGGTGGGGCTGTTCGAATTTGCGCACGGCGGCACCGTGTTCCTGGATGAAATCGGCGAGATTTCGCTGGAGATGCAAAGCAAACTCCTGCGGGTCCTGGAGAATCGCGAGATCCAACGTGTCGGATCGCCCGCGGTTAAGAAAGTGGACGTGCGGGTGATTGCCGCGACGAATCAGAATCTTCAGGAACTGATCGCCGAAAAGAAGTTCCGCGAGGATCTATATTACCGATTGTCGATGGTGGAGATCGAACTACCGCGATTGAGCGATCGGCGGGAAGATTTGGTACTGCTGGAGTCTTTCTTCATCGAGCAGTTCGCGGAACAGTACGGGAAATCGTTCAAAGGCATCACTCCACGTGCGCAAATCGTGCTCGCACGGTATGGGTGGCCGGGGAACATCCGGGAACTACGGAGCATTCTCGGCAGCGCCTGCATGATGGCGGAGGGCGACACGATAGACGTGCGCGACCTGCCGGAACGGATCCGTACCCGGGCTGCGGAGACCCCCAACGGAGATTCCGGTGAGTTGCTGCCCCTTGCGGAGGTGGAGCGCCGGTATGTGCTGCGTGTGCTCGATCAGTTGGGGGGCAACAAGGTGCAAGCCGCCAAAATCCTGGGGATCAACCGCGCTACTGTTTACCGGATCGCGAATGTGCGGGATCCTGGTGAAGACGTGGTGGCGAGTGGATCAGAGACTCGCTACATCAGAAGTTGATTCGCAGGGCGAACTGCATCAGGCGAGGCCCGGATTGGCAAACCCTGTACTGTTTGCGAGGTCGCTTCCTCACCGGCTAAATCGTGTGACGGTCGCGAACGATGAAATTGCGGACCACCGCAAGACCGAGGGTATGATGCCCTGCCCGCGAAGCTCGCGATCGTAAGCGGGCTCCTCGCAAAAACCGAAAACGGACGGCGCCATAAAGCAGTCGGTGTTCAACGGCCTGCCGCTGTTGAACCGGTCCACAGCCAAGCCGAGCAGGCGATTCTGGCAACCCGCAATTACATCCGGCAGGACGGTACCCGCACCGAACGTCGAGCTTAGGATGTTGTCACCACCAAAGAGAGGGAGAGTGGGAATCCGCTCTGGATCGTGGTCACGCCGATCATACCCCACCAGGAGACGAGGCCTCTTAACACCGCCAGCGCATCGATCCGCCGGAGCATAGGCCGGCCCACTTCTCCACTGGTCCAGCGGAGTGGCGACTGGGTAGCAGGAGACTGGTAAGGGTGGAGACGCGCTTGTGGAAATTACTGTAAAGACGCGGTTGCCCGATTTCCCGTTTTCCGGCGCTCGGAATTTGGCGCCGGGCAGAGTCAAGAGAAGGCTCCCAGAGAACAGGGCGCTTCGCGGTACGCTTCGGTGGATCAAGACTTGGGGGGGTTGTGGTATGCTAAGCCCAATCCAGGAGCCAAGTTAATGCTTCGCGCAGGCATCCCCTTGGTGATTTTCGGGATGAGTCTCATCGAAGCGGCGCTCGGAGAGCGCCCAAAGTGACGGGGAGTACGAAGTGCCCGAATTCGTTCATCGAGGAACGCCGTCAGCGCGGCGAGATGGCGTTTCGTGCGGTCGTTCTTCTCTCGATCCTCGCTTTCATGGAGGCAGGTCCCGTTGACGCACAGACGTTCTATGGAACCATTCTCGGCACTGTCACCGACGCCTCTGGCGGTACCATCGCCGGGGCGCGAGTTTCCCTCATCAATTCGGGCACTGCAGGGGCTCTCGAAACCCAGACTGATGCTGCGGGGAACTACCGTTTTCTAAATCTGCTTCCTGGTATGTACAAGCTGGACGTCGAGCAGACGCGTTTCAAGCATCTCACACGCGATCAGGTCCAGGTGCGCGTCGACAACGCGACACGCGTCGATGTGTCTCTCGAACTCGGCGAAATGACACAGAGCGTAGGGGTAATTTCGAATGCCCCCCTGTTACAAACCGAATCGGCCACGCTGAACCAGGTAGTCGAAGGCCGGCAGGTGCAGGACCTGCCGCTCAACGGTCGCAATGTGTTCAATCTCGTCGCGCTGGCGCCGGGCGTTGTGCCGCTGGGATCCAGCCAAGGCTCCGCGGTGGGTAATGCGGTGGGTAACATCGGCGCCGGCACCAACCCCGGTGCGTTCGGGAATTACTCGATCGGAGGCGGGCTCGCCGCTCAGAACTCGATCTTTATCGATGGCGTTCAGGACAATCTCTCAGGAAACAACACGCCGCTTGTACCGACCCAGGACGCCGTCCAGGAATTCAGCGTCGCGACCAACAACGTCGATGCGGAATTTGGGCAGTTTGGCGGGGGCATCATTAACATGACCACTAAAACCGGCACTAATTCCTTACATGGCGGTCTTTACGAGTACCTTCGCAACAAGGTTTTGAACGCCAACGATTTTTTTAACAATCGGAACGGAGTCCCCCGCCCGTCGTTCACGCAGAACCAGTACGGCGCCACCCTCGGCGGACCAGTGATCCGTAACAAGACGTTTTTCTTCGCGTCTTGGGAAGGGTTTGCGCTACGCACGGGCATACCGAGCACATTCACGGTACCGACGGCCGCCTTCCGGGCGGGCAACTTCGCCGGTCAGCCGACTATTTACGACCCGCTGACCACTTGCGGAGTAGGCAGCAATCCGACCTGCCCCGTTAACGCCAACGGTCAACCCATCATCTCCCGAACACCTTTTCCGGATAACCAGATCCCTGCCAACCGCTTCGACCCCACCACACTGGTCATGCAGAAATACTGGCCGCTGCCTAACGAGCCGGGCACGGTGAACAATTACGTGCTGAATTTTCCGGCGGGAGCGAACTCGAACCAGGTTATCGGCCGGCTCGATCACTCATTCACCGATAAACAGCGGCTCTTCGCACGATATAGCTGGTGGAATGTGGGAAACAGCCCTAGCGACCCATTCCACAATTTCACCGGGAATAATAACTACCATCTCGGCGTCAACCAAATCGTTTTAGGGTATGGCTACGCAATCACGCCGGGCCTGGTCGCAGATTTCCGTGGGGCTTACTTGAGGGAGAATTTTCCCTCGATTGCTTCCTCCGTCGGCGCCGACATGTCGCAGTTTGGCCCGGCGTGGGCCCCGATCGGTAGGCAGTTGCCCTTCCCTCTATACCCGGCGGAAACCATCACCGGCGGCTTCCGCTCACTGACCGCCTCCGGACAGTTGAACCGGAACAACGATTACTTCTACACGGGCAGTCTGATGAAGGTCAAGGGCCGTCACACGATTAAGTTCGGCGGCACCGTCAAGCGAGACCTGGCTGCTAATAAGTTCGGCGCCACAAATAGCTTCAATTTCGACGCGACGTTCACGTCCGCTAACGCCACCAATTCGGCAACTTCAGGGTTGGGATTCGCCGACTTCATCCTAGGCTACCCTACCACCGGACAGCTTGGGACTGTCAAGGAGATCTACGTCTACCTGAACGCTTGCGCCTTCTACGTAATGGATACATACCAGATTCATCCCAGACTCACTTTGAATCTCGGCCTTCGCTGGGACCAGCCCGGGTCCGATGGCGAATTGAATAACAGCGACGTTGTGCTCGATCTGGCAAAGCCTGATCCGGTCGGCGCCGCAGCCGGGTTGTCCAATCTGGTCGGCCAACCGGTGCTGGTGGCCTCGCCAGACCATCCCAGCCCTCTGGAAACGCACCGGCACTGGGATGATTTTTCGCCTCGTGCCGGGTTTGCCTGGCGGGCTACCGGCAGCACGGTGATTCGCGGCGGGTTCGGAATCAACTATCTCCCATATCTGGTCATGAGGTACCCCTCTGTCCTGGCTGCGGTGAACTCGGCAACTACCAGCATGGTGACCACGCTGAATGGCGGACTGACGCCTTACGCTGCGATGAGCAACCCGTTTCCGAATGGGCTGCTCCAGCCAGCCGGGCGCAGCCCGGGCTTTCTCCAGACGCTCGAAGGCGGCAATGTCTTCGGGTCGATCGACCAACCGGACAAATATGTGATGCAGTGGAATTTCACCCTGCAGCGCGATCTTGGGCACGATGCGATGGTGCAGGTGACTTACGCAGCGTCCGCCGGAAGACACCTCGCCTGGACTACCGGCGCAGGTGGAGGCGTGAACTTAGACCAGATTCCCGACCAGTATCTCTCGCTGGGGTCGGCCCTATTGAATCAGGTTCGCAATCCGTTCTATGGCGTTTTGCCTGCAATCGTTGGAGTACTGGGCCAGCCCACGGTATCGCTCGGCTATCTCTTGAGACCCTACCCGCAGTTTCTTAGCGTGCAAACGATCGCGGAAAACCAGGCAACTTCGTCGTACAATTCATTGCAGGCGACCTTCCAGAAACGCTTCAATCAAGGTGGCACGATAGTGGCCAACTACACCTGGTCGAAACTCCTGAGCAACACCGACACCGCCACCGGTTCCATGGAGAACGATCTTTCGTATGGTTGGACTCAGGACTGGAACAACCGCCGGGCCGATTACTCGCTGGCGGGCGAGGACGTACCGCGGCGCCTCGTGATCAACTACATTTACGACCTGCCATTCGGCAAAGGAAAGCGATTCCTCTCCCATCTGAACCGAGCGGCCAACGAATTGATTGGTGGATGGTCAACAGCGGGCGTGACCACGTTGTCTTCGGGGCAACCACTGAGCATGACAGCCCTTGCCAATGTTCTCTCACAGCAATTCGGCGCGTCCTGGCCACAATTCAACAACGCCATGCGACCGAATGTGGTCCCCGGATGCAACGCGGGGATTTCCGGCTCCGCGGCATCGCGCCTTAACGAATGGTTCAACACCGCCTGCTACCAGCAACCCGGCAACTTTGCTTTCGGTAACGCCAGCCGCACTGACCCGAAGTTGCGCGACGAAGGTATTGCAAACTTTGATTTCGCCATTAGCAAGAGCTTCGCGGTGCGCGAGAACTGGAACCTGCTGTTCCACGCGGAGTTCTTCAACCTCTTCAACCGCGAGCGATTCGGCGCTTCGAATACTCAGGTGGGGAATGCGAATTTCGGAGTGGTGACCGGGACTTCGCCTTTAGCCACTCCTAGGCTCGTGCAGTTTGCTTTACGTTTGAAGTTCTGAGGGAGATTTGTTGTCCGACAAATGCCTTCGAGTCTCCGGCTACGCTTCGGTGGCGCAATTGGTGCTTGGCGCGGTGGGCATGCTGTTGTTATGCCCTCGCGCTTCCGCCTTGAATCCCTCGCTTGAAGTCAATCAATACCTCCATAGGGCTTGGACTCACGACGAGGGCTTTATGGGCGAAACGCGGTCGATTGTTCAGACACTTGACGGGTACCTTTGGCTCGGCACAGAATTCGGCTTGGTGCGCTTCGATGGCGTTCGATTTAGTCCCTGGGCGCCCCCGGCGGGGCAGCGTCTCCCAAGCAACGATATTATGGCGTTGTTAGCCACACGCGATGGCACCTTATGGATCGGCACTACAGAGGGACTGGTAAGTTTTAGAGATGACAGGCTGACCGATTACCCAGAGATCGCCCGAGAGCCCGTCTTTGCCCTTTTGGAGGATCACGAGGGAGCAGTGTGGGCTGGGCTACACGCCAGGCTCTGCTCGATTCGGAGCGGCAAGGCTGAGTGCTCTGAGCCCAGCCATCTCCTCCGCGGCGTGGCTATGCAGTCGTTATTCGAGGACAATGAGGGTCGTTTGTGGGCTGCCGGAGCCGGTTCGGGCCTCTGGCAGTGGAAGCCCGGTCCTCCTAGAAAAATCCTATCAGGGTCCTTAATCTGGCCCCATGCTCTCGCTCCAGGAGATCTTGCAACAGGCTTGCTTGTAGCTATGGACGGTCTCCTGCGGCAGGTCGTGGGTAAGAACGGCCGGCAGTATGCTATTCCAGGCGAGCAGCAGCCCTCTGCACGCCTTCTGCTGCGCGATCGCGATGACGCTCTGTGGAGCGGCACTGCTCAGGGGCTTTTGCGCGATTATCACGGAAAGACAACTCGGTTTGCGCACGGCGACGGGCTCTCCAGCGATTTCGTATCGGCACTGTTTGAGGATCGTGAAGGAAGTATTTGGGCAGGTACGACCAATGGTATTGACCGCTTCCGGGAACCCGCCGTTTCTACGATATCTGCGGATCAAGGATTGTTAGGCCAAGCTACGTCCGTACTCGCAGCCCGCGATGGCAACCTGTGGATCGGCACCGACCGCGGATTGCAGAGATGGCAGCAAGGTCGAATGACCGTCTATCACTTCCCTGTCGAATCCAAGCCGACTGTCCATAGCGTATTGAACAGCGGACTGCTCGAAATCACGGAGCCTGAATTAACGAACAACGAGGTGACGTCGCTCTTCGAAGATCGCCGCGGTCGCATCTGGGTCACCGGCCGTAATGGAGCGGCATGGTTTGAGAATGGCCGATTCAATCGCGTAAGCGGCAGGCTGCCAGTCGGACCCGTGAACGCGATTCTCCCCGATCGGCGTCGCGGTGTCTGGATCAGCTATCCCTTTTATGGTCTGTGTCATGTAGTCGAAGGGAGGGTCGTCGAATCGTCACCTTGGCCATGGTCCGACGAGAACGAGCCGCGGCTTTCAGCCATGATTTCTGATCCGGTCAAGGATGGATTTTGGATTGGATTCAAACAACAGGGCATTGCCTATTTGGACGGCCATCGAATCGGTACAACCTTCGGCGCCAAATATGGATTAACTGGTAAGCGGGTTTGGGATCTTCACATTGATAAAGAAGGCACCCTCTGGGCCGCCACGGAAGGAGGCCTCAGCCGGATCAGAGACGGACGCGTGGAGAACCTTACGGTCAAGAGTGGGCTGCCATGCGATGCGGTTTACTGGGCCATCGAAGACGACGCTTCTTCCTTGTGGTTGTATACCGCCTGCGGCCTGGTTCGCATTGCCCGGCCCGAGTTGGGGGCGTGGGCATCGGACCCGAAACGTGCCATCCACACCACTTTGTTCGGGGAGGCTGACGGCATCAGGGTGCATGCATTGCTCAGACCTTTTACTCCAGTTGTGACCAAGTCTCCCGATGGAAAAATATGGTTCGTACATCTGGATGGCGTCAGCGGCATTGATCCGCAGCACCTGCCGTTTAATCCGCTTCCACCGCCTGTACACATCGAGCAAGTCACCGCAGATAACAAAAAGTACGATCCTGCGATCCGATTGCGCCTGCCCCCGCACATCCGCGACCTGGTGATCGATTACACCGCTTTGAGCCTCGCTGCTCCGGAGAAGGTGCATTTCCGATTCAAACTCGAGGGGCAGGACCAGGACTGGAGAGAGGTCGTTAATCAGCGCCGCGTTGAGTACTCGAATCTCCCGCCCGGCAATCACCGGTTTCGCGTGACCGCGTGCAACAACAGCGGGGTCTGGAACGAAACCGGGGACACCCTGGAGTTTTCCATCGCCCCGGCGTACTACCAGACGAACCTGTTCCGGGTGGGTTGCGTGGCCGCTTTCTCCCTGGTGCTCCTGGCGTTGTATCGTTATCGCCTCCATCAGATCGCGAGGGAATTCGCCGCGCAACTGGAGGGGCGCGTTGAGGAGCGCACGCGTATCGCGCGCGAACTGCACGATACCCTTTTGCAGAGTTTTCAGGCGGCGCTCTTCGAATTTCGAGCGGCACGGAACCTCTTTTCGAAGGGTCGCGAAGAAGCCATCCAAACCCTAGACAGCGCCATCAGCACCGCCCAACAGGCGATCGTCGAAGGCCGGGATGCGATTCGTGATTTGCGCAATACAGCGGGTCCACAAACCAATTTGGAGCACCTGTTCAAGACCACTGGGAAGGAACTCGCAAGTTCTGAGGTTTCGAATGGCAACCGCCCCACGTTCCGAGTGACCGTGGAGGGGCCCGCGCAAACCTTATCTCCGGCCCTTCAGGACGAGGTCTATCAGATCGGCCGTGAGGTCTTGCGGAATGCTTTCCGGCATGCGAACGCTAGTCAGATCGAGGCCGAAATCCGATACGACGGCCGTATGTTCCGCCTGCGGATTCGGGATAATGGTAACGGTATTGATCGCAAAGTCCTGGAGGACGGCATCCGACCGGGCCATTGGGGATTGCCTGGCATCCGAGAGCGCGCCAAACGGATTGGCGCGCGGTTGGTAATCTGGAGCGAAGCCGGAGCGGGCACGGAAGTGGAACTAGAGATTCCTTCCCGAATCGCGTATGGGACCTCTGGCGCGCGACGCGGATTTGGCTTCTTCCGGAAGAATGGTGAGTTGTCGTGAGTTCGGGTACGGAAGCTATTCGAGTCGTAGTCGTCGATGACCATCCACTGCTACGGAAAGGTATCGCAGCCCTGGTGAACGCCGAGACCGATATGAAGCTGGTGGCGGAAGCGTCCACGGGTGTAGAGGCAATCAGGCAATTCAGGCAGCATCGGCCGGACATCACCTTGATGGACTTGCAAATGCCGGACATGAACGGCATCGACGCGACGACTGCGATTCGCCAGGAATTTCCCGATGCGCGGATTATCGTCCTCACGACCTATGCGGGCGACATCCAGGTGGTGCGGGCCCTGAAAGCAGGAGCGCGCGCTTACCTGTTGAAGGCAGAGGTAAATGAAGAACTGCTGGAGACCATTCGTTGTGTCCATGCGGGGCATAGGAGAATACCCCCGGAGGTGGCGGCGGAGGTAGCCGAATACACGGCAAGAGAAGCCTTGAGCGAACGCGAGGTTGAGGTGCTCCGGCTCGTCGCAGCCGGGAATGCGAACAAAGAGATCGCGGCAAGGCTTTCGATTGGCGAGGATACCGTCAAAAGGCATATGACGAACATCCTCGGAAAGCTACAAGCGAATGACCGGACGCACGCAGTGACCATTGCTCTGAAACGCGGGATCATCGAATTGTAAATCCCACTAAAGTGTAAGAGCACGATGCCATATTCGGAGGTTTTCCATTTGTTGCAGATGCCCTACGCTAGAATCGGAGACCTATTCTGCAACGCCTTTTTTCAACATTTGCTGACGGTTGGCCCGGAGGTGGCCTCCTATTGCAGCGACTCCTCGCGGGAGGAACTTTGGTCTATTACGGACTGTTGGCGCTGGCTCTATCGCCGCATTTCAAACTGGCCGTCCCGCAAATACTCGGCGCCGCTGCGGGAGTCCTGATTCTCGCAGGGTTGTGGACGCCAGTGGCCGGCCTGGTAGCGGCCGGAGCAGAGCTTTGGATCGCCTCCGCGCAGCCCACGGACATGTGGATGGCCGTGGTTTTGGCGGTCCTGTGCGTCAGCCTGGCGATGATCGGGCCCGGAGCGTTGTCCCTCGATGCGCGGCTTTTCGGCAGGAAGCAAATCGATGTGGACGTCTCTAAAGGGGCGAGTTGAATCCCACCAAAGTGGGAGACGCAGCTTTCACGATCTAGCCAATGTGAACTCCACGATAGAGTCTTGTTCTCTCGCGCACCCGAGCGCAGAATCAGGGAGTGACAAGCGGGCGCCGTCCAGGAAGGACGGCGTTGCTCTGGGGAAGGATGAGCCTCGTGGCGTTGGTTGCAAACACTCTTCTGAGCGTGTTCCCATTCGGCCTGAAGCGGAACGGGAAAGGCTCCGAAATCGTCGCGATTCCGAAAGCTACTCCAGCCCATTGCACGCCGAAGCCCAGCACGGATCGTAACATCGAGCTCGGTGAACACACCGTGAGGTGTCGCAACGCACGGGAAAAACAGCAACTTCTCACAGTGATATAGCGTGGGCGCAAAAGTCCTTGATGTGGAGGATGTATATGATCAACACTCTTCTGGTTTCCGTCGCGGTGGCGACGTTGGCCCTCGCGTCTTACGGTCAGACCGTGGAGGGATCGATTTCGGGTCTGGTCACCGACGCGCGGGGCGCTGTAATTGCGGGCGCTTCCATTACCGTTACCGACCAGGAGCGAAATACCACCTTTAGCGCCACTTCCAATGACTCCGGGTTTTATGTCGTATCGCAGCTCCCTATCGGTAATTACCGTATTTCCGGGTCGAAGGCCGGCTTCAGCACGCATGTTACAGAAGGATTCCAATTAGGCGCTGAACAGAGAGGCGCGCTGAACATCACCCTGAACGTGGGCGCTACGGCCACTCAGATAGCGGTGTCGGCCAGCGCCGAAATGCTGGAACCCCTCACTTCGACGCTGAGTGGAAATATAGCCAACCGCGCCATTGAAGATCTTCCGCTGAACGACCGGAACATTTATTCAATTGCTTCGCTTGTTCCCGGCGTGTTTCAAAGCAAGACCACGAGCGGCGTCGATGACACGTTCTATGGGAACCACTTTATTATTAATGGAAGCCAGGAAGCCACCAGCGAAATCATATTGGACGGCGTCAGCGCCGAAGTGGATCACAACGTTCCCACCATCCCCGCCATCAGCGCGATCCCCTCTGTCGAGGGCATAGAGGAGTTGCGTATCCTCACAAATGCCTACCCGGCGGAATACGGGCGCAGCGGGGGCGGTGTGGTGGTGATGGTCACGAAGTCGGGAACGAATGCCGTACATGGGACTGCATTCGAGTTCCTGCGCAACAGCATCCTCGATTCGAATAATTTATTTGCAAACCGCGCCGGCATTCCTCTGGCTAGCTTTAAACGCAGTCAATTTGGAGGAAGCATCGGCGGACCGGTGGTATTGCCCAAACTCTACACTGGGAAGAACAAGACATTCTTTTTCTTCGATTACGAAGGCCTGCGGGTGAGAGCGGCTCAAACCGCAACGTACACGCTCCCAACGGCTTTGCAGCGGCAAGGCGACTTCTCCCAAACGTATGCGGCAAGCGGTCAAGAAATGATCATCTACGATCCATTTAGCACGACGCCCGATCCGCAGAATCCTGGCTCATTCATTCGCACTCCGTTCCCGAACAACAGAATTCCGGCGTCGCAACAAAACCCCGTAGCGCTGAATATGCAGAGATATTATCCGCTGCCGAATACGGCCGGAAATCCGCTTACCGGGGCAAATAACTATGTTGTTCAGAGTGCCTATCCGCAACCCTCGAACCGAATCGAATTCAAGCTGGATCATTACTTCAATCCAGCAAACCGGTTAATGGGCCGCTACGATGTTCATGACAGCGTGTATAGCAAGCCGAACTTCTTCAATAACCTCGCCGATCCCGGGTGTTGCGAACCAATGTATCAGCGGCTGCAGAGCGGCGTCGTGTATTACACGCATTCGATGGGGGCCTCGAAGCTCCTGGTCCTGCGCGGCGGCACGGGCCGTGTTGCTGCCAATCGCGTGCCATGGAGCGCCTCGCCAAACGGAACCGGGGGCTTCGACCCCACGCAACTCGGTCTGCCAGCTGCAATTGCCGCCCAGGCGAATCAGCTCATGTTCCCGACGGTCAGCATCCAGGATATGACTCAGCTCGGGCCGAGTCCAGGCGATGTCTATCATATGTGGGACATGGCCTATACCGGCAATGGGAGCCTGTCATGGATCAAGGGCCGGCATATGATCAAGTTTGGCGGCGATATTCGATTCAACTATGTCAACTACGGGAGGGCAACCTCACCCGTCGGAAACTATCAGTTCTACCGATCGATGACCCAGGGCCCAAATCCGTTCAGTCCTGGCTCGACATCGGGAGTCGGATACGCATCCTTCCTTCTTGGCGTAGGCGGAGGCGTCAACGCCAGCGCCGGCGGGACTACAGACGAAGCCGATCCTGCCAATGCCAATCGTTACTATGCAGTCTACCTGCAGGACGACTTTCACGCGACCCCTAAGCTCACGTTAAACGTGGGGCTGCGCTGGGACGCGGAGACGGGCGATACGGAGCGTTACAACCGGCAGACGGCAATCGATCCGTTTGTGCGCAACCCGTTGTCGGACCTCACTGGAATGGATCTGCGCGGGGGAACCCTTTTTGCCGACGGCACGCTCGGCCGCCGTGCAATTGTCGATACGCCGCTGCGCAACTTCGGTCCGCGGGCCGGCCTCGCGTATCAGGCCACGCCATCGATGGTGGTTCGCGCCGGATACGGCGTCTACTATATGGCTGCGCCGTTCGGCGCAAGCCGGCATAATCTGGGTGACGGTTACTCGACTAGCACGCCGTGGATCACGACTCTTGATGGCGCCACGCCTGTCAGCACGTTGAGCAATCCGTTCCCGAATGGCTTCAATCAGTACACCGGCTCTACTCTCGGCTTGCTGACTCAGGTCGGCGCGACCCTGACAGACGCTTGGCCGGCCACGCTGAAGACGCCCTACAACCAGCAGTGGAATCTTACGCTGCAGAAGGAGTTCCGCAAAGGCAGTATCCTGCTGGAGGCCGCCTACGCCGGAAACAAGGGAACCCACTTGCCGTATTTTCTGCCAACAGCGGCTGAATTAGACCAACTCAACCCCTCTCTGCTTAGCCTGGGGACTGCGCTCTTGGCGCTGGTTCCGAATCCGTTCTACGGGATCATCACAACGCCGGGCATTCTTTCTCAGCCCACGGTACAGTACGGCCAGCTCCTGCGCCCGTATCCTCAATACACCGGCTTCCAGGCCAAGAATGCGTCGTGGGGAAATTCGAATTATCACGCCCTACAGACACGCTTTCAGAAGCGCTTTTCACGCGGGGCTACATTGATGGCGGCCTACACCTTTTCGAAGACCATCAGCGACGCCGTGGACGGTCTTTGGACACAAGCTGGAACTGTGCGCAACTGGTACTGCATTGAATGCGAGCGAGCGGTTTCGTCATATGACCAGCCCCATCGGTTCGTGCTGAATGCCACTTATGAACTCCCCTTCGGACGCGGTAAGAAGTTCGCGGCAGCCGCGAGCCGGCTCGTCAATGCGCTGGTAGACAATTGGCAGGTAAATGCAATCGTTACGCTTGCGGTAGGACTCCCGATATACAATTTCACCGAATCCACCAGCACATGCTTCTGCTTCGGCGGTCTGCAGCGGCCCGACTATAATGGTCAAGCGGTAAGTCTTGGAAACGCCCAATCGATTAATGAATGGTTCAACGCGGCGGCGTTCAGCCAGGCCGCTCCCTTTACCTTCGGCAATCTGGGCCGTACATTGACAGCGGTCAGAGCGTCCGACGCCCACAATCTGGACGTCTCGGTTTTCAAGAGCATGAAACCTGCGGAGCGGCTTACGGTGGAGTTTCGCGGCGAGGCATTTAACGTCACTAACACCCCCATTTTCAGCGCGCCCAATGTGACCTTCGGGTCTACTTTATTCGGAGTAGTGTCCGCCCAGGAAAACACTCCTCGCCAAATTCAGTTTGGCGTGAAACTGTTGATGTGAGGAGATTCTCTCCCAGGGCGGCATGAGCAACTCTTTGACGACACTCTTAGCGCTGCTGTTGACCCACTCGCTGCCAGTTGCTTCAGTCAAGGCCGCTCCTCAGAGGCGAGTGATCGAATTGCCCATTACCGATCGGGATGACATTCGGTTTACCCATATGTCCGCCGAACAGGGGTTGTCGCAAAGCAGGATCGGTCAGATCACACAAGATGACCAGGGGTTTCTTTGGTTTGGAACCCAGGACGGGCTTAAGCGCTACGATGGCTACCGTTTCCGCGAGTACCGCCATGATCCGGCCAATCCGGAAAGTCTGAGCGGCAGTTCCATCCGAGCCCTATACAAGGACCGATCCGGCAAGCTCTGGGTGGCCTCGGACCTTTACCTCGACCGATACGAACCCGAACGGGAAACCTTTATCCACCAAAGATTCGAACCCGGCCAACTGGAAGGACCTGTTTCCAGTATTGGCCAGGACCGCGACGGATTCTTGTGGCTCACAACCAACCATGGACTGACTCGCTTGAATCTCGCGACCGGGCAGACTGTGCACTATGAACACAAGCCAGGCGATCCAGGCAGCCTGAGCAGCAATCTGGTCAGGTCCACATTTGAGGCGAGAGACGGTACGTTTTGGGTGGCAACGACAGAGGCCCTCGAAGTATTCGACCGACGTACCGGCAGGGTAGGCCGGCGCTTTTCGATTCGCCCGTTTGTCAGGAGCGCCCCCGCCCGGATTCTGTTTTCCGAAGATCAAACGGGGGTTCTTTGGGTTGCCGCCTCGACCGCCCCAACTCTGTTAGCCCTGGATCGAGGCGCGAATCGGATCATCGAGTACCCCATTGCAGGCCCGGCGCCGGGTAGATTGCGGATGGCCGGTGTTTTGGCGATGCATGAGGATATGGATGGAGTGCTATGGCTCGCCACTGAAGGTTACGGCCTTCTCAAGCTGGATCGCGATCGAAAGACGTTCAGCCGGTACCGCCGTATTGCGGAAGACCCGGACGGCATTAATTCCGATGTTGTGTCTGCCTTCTTCGAAGACCTGCAAGGCATTATCTGGGTCGGAACCGTAGGGGCCGGCGTAGGCCGTTTTCCCCGCCAGCCTCTGCCTTTTCGGCGATACCGGTACGATTCCAGCAACCAGGCGGCATCGGTATACGAGGACAAACATGGAACCGTCTGGGTTGGGAGCCCGAAGGGGATCAGCCAGGTTGACCGGAATACAATGCGGTTGTCTTACTACCAAAGCTCGAACTGGCCCGCTGAGTTGAAAGCGGCCTACGTGATCTCGATAATCGAAGATCATCTCGGGCGGTTTTGGTACGGCACACGCGGTAGAGGGCTCTTTTGCGTCGATGGCCGCACTGGACGAGTCGAGGTGTATCGGAATCGGGTTTCGGATCCGAACACGTTGAGCGACAACATCGTGAACACGTTGTTCGTCGCTCGGGACGGCACGTTGTGGGCGGCGACCGAGCACGGCATTTCTGCGTTCGATTCGCAGCAGAAGAAGTTTCGGGTTTATCGCGCCGGGGACGGCGAACTCAGCCGGTACCACTCGATCGCCGAGGATAACCAGGGGAATATATGGGTCAGCACCTGGCACGCCGGAATTCAGCGCCTCGATCCCGTAACGGGCAAATTCACGATTATCCGGCGGGATCCGGCCACTCCCGGCAGCCTCAGCAGCGATCTTGTGAATTCGATCGCACTAGACCGGACGGGAACTATTTGGGTGGGTACTCCCAGTGGACTAAACCGCTTCGACGCAAAACACGGCACGTTCCGAACCTATACCGATCACGATGGGTTGCCTAATAATAATGTAATCGCTATCCTCGAGGGCGGCGACAGCGAGCTCTGGATTGGCACCAGTTATGGTTTGTCGCGATTCGATACGTCTACCCAGAGCTTTCAGAATTACTATGATACTGACGGGATCCTGGGAAACGAGTTCGATGGTTTCAATGTCGGTTGGAGGAGCCGCAGCGGGGAGCTGTTCTTTTGTTCGTACGGAGGGATCACTGCATTCTTTCCGGACCAGATTGTCGAACACTCTCATGATGCGCGGGTCGTGATTACGGATTTCCAGTTATTCGGGAAACCCGTGACCATTGGCGGTGCGTCCCCGTTGCACGTGTCGACGCCGTTCATTCACTCTCTGACTCTCGCTCATGAGCAGAACATCTTCTCGCTGGAGTTTTCAGCGCTAGACTATTCCGACCCAGCGCGCGACCGCTATCGCTACCGACTCGATCCTCTTGACCGGGCATGGAACGAAATCGATGCCAGGCAACGGTCCGTGATGTATACGACGTTACCGGCTGGTCACTATACGTTCCGGGTTCAGGCCCGCTCAAACCGCGGCCAGTGGAATGAAACGGGCGCGAACATTCGCATTCGGATATTGGCGCCGTGGTGGGCTACGTGGTGGTTTCGGGGATGTGTGGTGGCGGGTGTTTTACTTTTAGTGTTTGCCGGATACCGATGGCAACTGCATCAGGTGGCGCGGGAATTCAACGCGAACCTGGAAGGGCGGGTGGATGAGCGCCTGCGCGTCGCTCGCGATTTGCACGACACGCTGTTGCAGAGCTTCCATGGGTTGTTGATGCGATTTCAGGCGGCCCATAATCTCCTCCCAGGGCGTGCCGCGGATGCACGACAGGTGTTGGA
>Ga0335085_10006781_pt1 | contig 17989 bp, 12 predicted proteins | sample Lox_Sample_45_FD_206712 | JGI IMG/M metagenome (GOLD analysis project Ga0335085, IMG submission 206712) | Soil microbial communities from Loxahatchee National Wildlife Refuge, Florida, United States - Lox_Sample_4.5 | ecosystem: Environmental > Terrestrial > Soil > Wetlands | place: USA...
ACGATGGCCTTTTCGGCGGCTGGGACACGGAGAAGAGCGAATACCAGACTGAAAAATGGAGGTACGAGGGAGTGGCGCCCGAGGCGGCCGCGGGAGCACGCGAATCGCAATCGGGGTCCGGCAAGCAACAGAAGCATCCGATTCAGGCGGAGAAGGCCGATCCCACGCTGCAGCATCCGCGGTGCGTGTTTCAGGTGCTGAAACGGCACTTCCAGCGCTACACGCCCGAGATGGTGGAGAAGACTTGCGGAATCCCGGCGCGGCTTTTGACCAAGGTGGCGGAGACGCTTTGCCGCAATTCAGGGCGTGAGCGAACCTCGGCATTTTGCTATGCAGTGGGGTGGACGCAGCACACGGTGGGAGTGCAATACATCCGCACGGCGTGCATCATTCAATTACTCCTGGGTAACATCGGGAGGCCTGGCGGCGGCATTATGGCGCTGCGCGGCCATGCTTCCATTCAAGGCTCGACGGATATCCCGACCCTGTACAACTTATTGCCTGGCTATCTGCCGATGCCCCGTGCGAAGCACGATCGTGACCTGGCCACTTACAACCAGCTGAATGAATCTCCCTCCGGTTGGTGGGGCGAGTTTCCCAAATACTCCGTGTCACTGCTGAAGGCCTGGTTCGGCGCGGCCGCGACTGCGGAAAACGATTACTGCTTCGACTATCTGCCGGCCATCACGGGCGACCATTCGCACATGAACACGGTGGTGGATATGGCCGATGGGGTCGTGAAGGGCTATTTCGTGATGGGCGAAAACCCGGTGGTCGGGACGGTGAATGGAGCGCTGCATCGCGAGGGACTTCGGGCGTTGGACTGGCTGGTGGTGCGCGATTTTCAACTGACCGAAACCGCGGAATTCTGGCGGGAAGCGCCGGAGATCGACCGCGGCGAAGTACAGCCGGAGAACATCGGCACGGAGGTATTCTTCTTTCCGGCTGCGGCCCACACGGAGAAGGACGGCAGTTTCACCAATACGCAGCGATTACTGCAGTGGCATCACAAAGCCATCGAGCCTCCGGGCGATTGCCGCAGCGAACTCGACTTTATCTTCAAACTGGGGAGGCGCCTGAAAAAACTCTACGCCGGTTCGACCGATCCTAAGGACCGGCCGATTCGCGACGTGACCTGGGACTATCCGACGAAGGGCGCCAGTGAGGGACCGGATGCGGAGGCGGTGTTGAAGGAGATCAACGGCTACACGGTCGCGGATGGCAAGCCCGTTGATGGATTTACATCGCTGAAGGACGACGGGTCGACAGCGTGCGGGTGCTGGATTTATTCGGGGTCGTATAAGGATGGGGTGAATCAACCGGCGCGCCGCAAGCCGCATTGGGAGCAGAACTGGGTGGCCCCGGAGTGGGCGTGGGCATGGCCGCACAACCGGCACATGTTATACAACCGGGCGTCGGCCGATCCCGAGGGCAAGCCGTGGTCGCAGCGCAAGGCTTATGTTTGGTGGGACGAAGCCAAACAGAAATGGACGGGATACGACGAGCCGGACTTTGTCGAGAAGCCGCCCTCATATCGGCCCGCAGAAGACGCGAGAGGCAAGGATACGATCTCGGGGGCCGATCCGTTCGTGATGCAGTCCGATGGCAAGGGCTGGCTGTACGTCCCGAGCGGCCTGCTCGACGGGCCGCTGCCGGTACATTACGAGCCGCAGGAATCGCTGATCCGGAATCCCCTGTACGGGCAGCAGTGCAACCCTTCGCGCATGGAGTGGCAGCGGCCGAAGGATAACCCATATCATCAGCCATACGAGGATCCGCGATTCCCCTACTTACTGACGACTTACCGGCTTACCGAGCATCATACCGCCGGTGGGATGTCGAGATGGCTGACCTGGCTAAGTGAGTTACAGCCGGATGCGTTTTGTGAAGTTTCTCCAGAGCTGGCCAACTTAGTAGGACTTACGAATGGCGGGTGGGCGACGATCCGCAGCGCGCGGGGCGAGATTGAAGCGCGTGTGCTGGTGACGCGGCGGCTGCAGCCGTTGCGGTTGAACGGGCGGATGATTCACCAGATCGGGATGCCGTACCACTGGTCGAGCAAGGGAATCGTGCGCGGCGATTGCCCTAACGAGCTGTTTCCGTTTGTAGCCGATCCGAATGTCTCGATCATGGAGACCAAGGCGATTTCGGTGCAAATCGAGGCGGGGCGGCGCAGTCGCGAGCGGCGGCGCGTGACGAGCGGTCCACTGGTTCCGGAGTTGCCGGCGCGCGAGGAGGATCGCGATTTGCCGCCCGCACGGCATCGGCCCGAAACCGGCCATGGCTTTAAGACGGAGCAGGTGAAGGAGGGACACACCTAGATGCAGGAGACGCTTACGGCAGCCCAAGCCGCGGTCCTGGAAAGAAAGGCCGCGCAGGAGGACACCGTCAACCGGTCGAAGCGCAAGGGATTCTTCACCGATACCACGCTGTGCATCGGCTGCAAGGCGTGCGAAGTGGCCTGCAAACAGTGGAACCAACTTCCGGACGACGGGCTGGTGTTCACGGGGATGTCATACGACAATACCGCCGAGCTGGGCGCTTCGACGTGGCGGCACGTGGCCTTCATCGAGCGGCCGGTGGCGCTTTCGACGCAAGACGCAGGCGCGTTTTCGTGGTTGTTTTCGTCGGACGTTTGTAAGCACTGTGTGCGCGCGGGGTGCCTGGAGGCGTGCCCGACGGGGGCCATCCTCCGCACGGAATTCGACAGCGTCTACGTGCAGCCGGATATCTGCAACGGGTGCGGCTACTGCGTGGTGAACTGTCCGTTCGGTGTCATCGAGCGGCGCGAAGAGGATGGCCGGGCGTGGAAATGCACGCTTTGTTATGACCGTTTAAAAGAGGATATCGAGCCGGCGTGCGCGAAGGCGTGTCCGACGGATTCGATCAAGTTCGGCGACCTGGAGCAACTCCGGGAGACGGCTCGCGAGCGCGTATCGCAATTGCATGAGCAAGGCATGCAAGAGGCGTACTTATATGGCGCCGATGCGGCAGAACAGCCCGGCACGGAGGGGCTGAACGCGTTCTTTCTCCTCGTCGATAAGCCGGAGGTGTACAATTTACCGCCGCACCCGGTCGTTCCGACAAAGAAGGTGAAGGATGCCTGGATCTCGTTCGCCATGGCGGCGGTGGGAATGATTGCCGTGGCGGTGGGTTCGGCGTTTGCATCCGTGAGGCAGCAATGACGACCAGGACTCCGGAATGGCGTTATCCCACCAGTGTCGACCCGGTGGCGACGGACGGGCGCGATATCGACACGCGGGTCGCGATGTTGGACGGCGAAGGCGCTCAGCAGAGGGCGGAACGCGACGGGCGCGCGGCGACGAGCGCATCGCCGGCAGCCTGGGACCGCCTTCCCGAGGTGGTTCAGGCGGACCCGACTTATTACGATCGGCCGCTGTTGAAACGGTCGCCGTGGAGCATCGATATCCCGATTTACTATTTCCTGGGGGGCATGGCCGGAGCAGCGCTGACCCTCGGCGCGGCGATTCAACTGGCGTCGCCGCGCGGCAAGCATCCGCTGCGCAGAGTTTCGGAGATCTGTCATTGGACCGGTGTGGCCGGATCGACGGCAGGCGCGGCGTTTCTGATCCACGACCTGGGCCGCCCGGAGCGGTTTCTGTACATGATGCGCGTATTCCGTCCGACGTCGCCGATGAATATGGGCACGTGGATTTTGGGCGGCGCGGCGCCCACGGCGATCACGACGGTGCTGCTCATCAACCGCCGTGGTTTTTGGGGCACGGTCGGGGAGGTGACTGGATACCTTTCGGGGATCTTCGGAGCGGCGCTGGCGGGGTACACGGGCGTACTCGTTTCGAACTCGGCGATCCCGATCTGGCAGCAGGCACGGCGCTGGGTGCCGCCGCTGTTCATGGCTTCGAGCGCGGCAACGGCCGCTTCGGTGATCGACGTGATTTCGCCGCACTGCCGGCGCTGCGGACTGACGCGCGTGTTCGGGACGGCGGGACGAGTCGCGGAGATTGCGGCGTCGAAGATGGTGGAGCGCGCCGCAGGCGAGTTTCCAAAGCTGGGCGAGCCGCTGCACAAAGGCGGCACCGCAATCCTATGGAGGCTCGCGAGTACATTGACTTCGGCGAGCCTGGGAGCATCGTTGCTGCGGAAGCGGCGGCCGAGAGCGAGCGTTGTCGCCGGGCTGCTCGGCATCGCAGGATCGCTGTGTTTGCGGTTCGCGGTGCACTATATCAGCAACGCGTCGGCCAACGATCCGCGCGCTGCGTTCCACCAGCAACGAGCGGTGCGCTAGGATCGGTCGGCCGGGCGCGGAGCAGCAAGTCGGCCGCCTACTTCACGGTGACGTGAATGGGGATCACCTGGGAGATCGGGTTTACGACGAGGTCCAGCTTGCCGGATTCCGCATGATCGCCCGCCTTGAGGCTGAGGATGGCTTTCTCGTGTCCTTTGGGATCGGAGTTGTCTAGGGTCGCTTCGACCCCGGCGATTTTTCCGGCCAATTCCAGGTTCATGGTTCCGGGCGAGGTGTTTTCGATGGTGATCTGCACGGATTCGCCGCGCTTCATTTCGACGTCGCGCTTGTCCAGCTTGATCAGGTCATAGAGAAAATCGGCCGTGGTCGGCAAGGCAGGCAGCGCGCGCGTATCAGGATCGTGCTGGGCCGTGTAGACCGGCGGTCCGGGCGACATCGTCAATCCCATGGGCGACCCGCGGCGCACGTCCTGATTGACGTACCAAACCCACTTGCCGTCCTCGATCTTCCAGGTGCTGGGGATGGGCACGTCGAGCGGCCGCTCGCTGAATCCGGGCACCATCACGTACATGCCGCAGAGAATCGTGGCTTTGGCACGCGTGAAGTTGTCCGAGTACTTGATCTGCCGGATCTCGCAGTGCGTGTATACCGGCTTGTTGTTGTTGTAGAAGTAGTCCTTGGTGTCTTCGGCAACAAGCGCCTCGGCTTTGCGCGGCTGGTTGTGGATGTGGTAGCCGTAGAACTCGTTGATGCGGGCCCGCAGGGCTTCGTCCACCCCGGCAGGGGGCCGGTTGAACAACTCTTCGGCATTCTGAGCGAAACAGGAAGCCGCTACGACGGCCAGTAGGGTAATGCGCAGCATGGGTCTTTACTCAATTGTAGGACGCACGCCGGCGCGGAAAAAGTCGGACGCCCTTACGGCCGCGCGGAGTTCACGGGATTGGAAGCGACCGGAACCGGCAGAGCGGCGGCTGGGCCGCGGAGCAGGGGCTGCGCTTTGGGCTGATCGACCTTTTTCAGGGGGTCCTGTTTTTGGGAGGGAGCGGCCTCTTTTCCATTCACCTTTTCGCCGAGGCCCTGCGACCACCAGACGGTCGATTGGACGGCGTACGCGTTCAGCACTTCCATGAGCTGCGACACCTTCTGTGCTTGATCGGCGTCGAAACGGCGGCCTTCGCCGTTCGAGTTCATGACGGCGGTATCGAGATGGATGGTGTAGCTGCTTCGCTGTTCGGGCTCGTCCGGCCCGGCGTTGACTTTGCGCATGGAAATGACCCAGCTCAACTCCTGGGTTTCGGGGTTCCAATTCACGCCTTCGAGCTTGCAGAGCAACACGGTTCCATCGGGCGGTTGGGCCGTACCGGTCTGGCCGGCATCGGGCTTCGGCGCGTCCGGTTTGTTCGTGGGGGAAGATTGGTTGGTGGCAACCTGGGCGCAGGCCATGCCCACGAAAAGAGCGAAAGACATCAGAAAGCTTTTCATGCAGCTCCCCTTTCACTGGGGACCGATCGGTATCCCCTGGAGGCGTCGCAAATCTTGGGGTTCCGGCGGTTTGCACCATGCCGGGCAGATAATTTCTTCCATCCTGCAGGGTGCGGGGGAATCATGGTTGATGTGCCGGGCCGGGCGCCCCAACCTCCTCAATAATGGTTCGTCCCCTTAGGGTACGGCCCGGCATCCAACAGCGATGGTGAAAGGTGGGCACATCCGGAGTACCACGGGGACGCAGGCGAATGCCCAGACGCAAAAGGTGTTGCAGGTAGCAAGGAAACTGGCGGCGACGATTGGTGCGGATTTCTTTGAGGCAACCGCAAAGCACCTGGCCAAGGCCATCGAAGCCGATTGCGTCCTGATCGGCGAATTTGCGGGCGGACAAATGGAACGCGTCCGCACCCTGGCTTGCTGGATGGACGGCCAGACCGCGGCCCGCGATTTCGAACTGGCGGGTAGCGCCTCGGCGCCCCTGCTGTTCGGGAAAAGCATCCAATGCCGCTCCGACGCGCAGGGCCGGTTTCCGGACGACATATTGTTAGCGCAAGTAAAAGCGCAAGCCGTGCTCGGGGTTCCTCTGCTCGATCCCCCAGGGCGGCCCATCGGATTAATGCTGGCGCTGTATCGTCGCGCGGTCACGCGGGTGGGCGGCCCCAGACAGCTTTTGGAGATTTTCTCCGCCCGCGCGGCGGCCGAGCTGAGCCGCAAAAAACAAGAAGACGAACTGCGCGAAAGCGAGCAGAGATACCGGGCCTTCATCTGCCGCAGCACCGATGCGATGTGGCGCATGGAGTTCGAGCATCCGATCGACACTTCCCTGAGCGCGAAGGAGCAGCTCGATGAGATTTATCGCTTGGGGTACGTGGCGGAATGCAACCACGCCCTCGCCCAGTTGCTGGGCTTTGAGAACTGCGAACAGCTGCTCGGTTCGCGGCTGGAGGATCTTCTACCGCGGTCGGAGGTGCATGAAGAAGCCCACCTGAAGGCCATACAGAACGGATACGATTTCACCACCGTGGAAGTGACGCGGGTTGACCGGTTCGGCCGGCCGAGGCACCTGCTGCGAACGCATTGGGGCATCGTCGAAGACGGCATGTTGGCGCGCATCTGGGGCACCACGCGAGATATCACCGATCTGAAGCTGTCCGAGCAGGAACTGGGCGCGTCGGAACGGAGGATGTCGCGCCTGCTCGAAACCATGAAGCTGGTGGTGGTGATCGAAGATCCCGACGGCGCGATCAGTTACTGCAACCGGTACTTCTGCTCGCAGACCGGATGGACCGCCGCGGCCGTCAAGGGCAAGACCTGGATGGAAATGCTGGCGCCGGCCGAAGACCGCGAGAGGTTGGAGGCGATCTTCGCGGAGGCCCGCAATAAACCCGAAGCCCCGGTGCACTTCGAGAGCACGCTGCTTGGACCGGACGGGCAACACTGGCACTTTGACTGGGATCGGACGGTATTGCGCGATGCCGGCGGGCGGGTGGCGGCCTGGGCCACCATCGGACGCGACGTTACCGCCCACAAAGCCCTGGAAGAGCAACTTCGGCAAGCCCAAAAGCTGGCTACCATCGGCAAGCTGGCGGGCGGGGTGGCACATGACTTCAACAACCTGCTTACCGTGATTCTGGGTTACAGCGCGCACTTGTTGGAGAGCCCCGAGAGGCTGAATCCCGTGGCACACACGGCACTGGACGAAATCCAGAAAGCCGCTTCGAAGGGCGCCGAACTCACGCACCGGCTATTGGCCTTTGGGCGGCGACAAATCCTGCGTCCCGAGATTCTGAGTCTGAACCTGCTGATTTCCGATTCGGCGCAGATGCTGCGGGCCCTGATTGGGGAGGATGTGCATCTGACTACGGTGCTGGATCCCTCGATCGGACTGATTCGGATCGACTCGGCATCCTTTCACCAGGTGCTGATGAATCTTGCGGTGAACGCTCGCGACGCCATGCCGGAAGGCGGAACGCTGTTGATCTCGACTTCGAACGTGGTAATTGAAGCCACTGACCGGGACAAGTTGATTGCGCCGGGAGAGTACGTGCAGGTGACGGTGTCCGATTCCGGCACCGGGATGAGCGACGAAGTTCGGAACCATCTATTCGAGCCCTTCTTCACGACCAAGGCGCAGGGCAAAGGCACCGGTCTGGGCCTCTCGATGGTTTACGGCATCGTGCAGCAGAGCGGCGGAACGATCGCGGTACAGTCGGCGCCGGGGCAAGGCACCACGTTTCGGCTGAGCTTTCCCAGGGTGATGGGCGAGGCCAAATGCGACGGGAAGACAGACCGGAAGGTGGAAACCCGGCGGGGGGCGGAGACCATTCTGCTGGTGGAGGACCGCGAGGATGTCCGGGAATTAACGGCCCATACGCTGCGGGAATATGGCTACACAGTGTTGGACGCCGAGAGCCCGGCACGCGCCCTGGAACTGGGACTCGACCGCGGGCGCACCATACACTTGCTGCTGACGGACGTGGTTCTACCTCAGATCAACGGATTCGACCTGGCAAGCCGCATCCGCACCTGCCACGGCGGCATCAAAGTACTTTTCATGTCGGGTTATGCGGATCCCGCGCGTGTTGCGGAGAGAATCACGGAGCCGGGCTGCGCTTACTTGCAGAAGCCGTTTGATCCGCACATGCTTGCCGTTGCCGTTCGTGAGTTACTGGACCACTGATCGAACGAGTAAGTGGCAGCAACGTACAGCTAATAGTTGTGAGTAAGTGGAAAGGGGACGGTAGGACGATGAACTGCCGCTCCCTCCAGGGGCGGGAGGGAGCGGTGACCGCGGACTAACGACTGCCGGTGGAAGTGGAACTGGAGACTTCGCTCGGCTCGTAGATCCGGACGTTCACACGGCGGTCCATGCGGTTGCGCTCATTTCTGCTGGTTCCCGTGTTATCCGCCGCAAAATCTGCCGGCGGCCGGCCCTCGCCTAGGCCCACAATGTGAATGGCGCGTAACGGCACATCGTGCTCCACGAGATAGCGCTGCACAGCCCAGGCGCGGCGGCGGCTGAGGTCCAGATTGTAGGTCGGGGTGCCAATGGGATCGGTGAACCCGGCCAACTCCACGATCGAGCGTGGCGACGCCTGGACCTTGACGATCACCGCGTCCAACATCGTCTGTGCCTCGGGCGTCAGAGTCGCCTTGTTGAAACCGAACAAGACGTCCTGCTTATCGAGCAGTTTGTAATTCGACAGGCTCGTTTCGAGGTGGTCGATGGCGGTTGTGTTGGCTGCAGCGTCGTCCATGGCGCGCGCCGCCGATCCCTGAGCGCTTTGCGCGGCAGCCGCCGCAGTCGCCACGTTCTGGTCGGTGGTGGTGATGCGCTCGTTGAGTTGTGAGAACTCGGTCTGTTGCTTGTTGTTGAGCCAAGCTAAGCGGTCGTTAGTTTGTTTTTCGTACTGATTGAGTCTCTCATTTACCGGGGCGATGTGCTGCGTGACGTACTTCTTCGATGCGCAACCGGAGGTGGCCAGCATCGATACGATCAACGCACCTGTCAACCCGGCCAGACATTGTCCAGCTTTGATCATGTATCCTCCCTGACGAGATCAGGCGGCACGGATGGATGCGGTACAGGAGTAATAGGATATGTGGCGCCGCTCTACCCACCTTCAGCGGATCCGTGCCGCCATGTTAGCGTGGACTCGAAATGGCGGAAGCAGATCCACGAATTGGGGATACGGTCGGTATCAGCGCCGGGCAGCAGGTTGTGTTTCGGTTAACAACCCGGATTCTACCAGTGGAGAACCATGACAACGATACGATGCCATTCGGCCTGCGGGCGCCGCGGGCTGATCTCGCTGGTAATCATGAGTTGACTGTGCCTATAATTTGCGGCCGGCGTGATTCACCGGTAGTCACGCCGCATTCTCCCGCGTACACCTCATGACGAGACTGATTCGAAACAGAAACAACCGGCGCCTTGGATGTGGCGGCGGAGACGGCATTTTCTGAGTCCCCCTTTCCCGCATCGCCCTCAGTCTTCTTCGAAGACGACACTCCGGCCTGACGCCGGTCCGGTAAGTCGATTGCGAACGAATGGAGGGTCGATCATGACGCTGAGTCGACGGTTTATGGCTGAATGCTTCGGCACATTCTGGTTGGTGTTTGCGGGCTGTGGAAGCGCGGTGCTTACCGCGGCGGTTCCGCAGGTGGGGATTGGACTGCTCGGGGTGTCGCTGGCGTTCGGCCTGTCGTTGTTGACGATGGCCTACGCGATCACACATATATCGGGCTGCCACTTGAACCCGGCGGTGACCGTCGGGTTGGCCGTTGGCAGGCGCCTGCGAGGCAGGGATGTGCCGGTATATATCGCGGCGCAACTGATCGGCGCGATCATAGCCGGCTGGGTCCTGTATGTCATTGCCAGCGGGCAACCGGGGTTCAGTTTGGCCGGTGGACTGGCTTCGAATGGCTACGGGCTGCACTCGCCCGGTGGATATTCGCTGGGAGCGTGCGCCATCACCGAGGCGGTTCTTACCTTTATGTTCGTGATGATCATTATGGGCGCGACAGACCGCCGGGCGCCGCAGGGATTTGCCCCGATCGCGATCGGACTTGCTTTGGCTCTCGCTAACATGGTGGCCATTCATGTAACGAACGCGTCGATCAATCCCGCTCGCAGCACGGGACCGGCAGTTATAGCAAGAGGTTGGGCGATTCAACAACTCTGGCTATTCTGGGTCGCGCCGGTCTTTGGTGCCGCAGTGGCAGGTTTCCTGTATCCGGCGTTGGTGCGCGAAGCGGTCCTCGAGCCGCCTGTTCCGTCCCGGCGCGCTGCTTAGCTGCGGTCGTGTGCAACTCGTCGGTGCAAGCCGAACCGGTGTACGAGCACTCACTCGGTTTGCGAGGGCCGTGACCTGGTTGACAAGGGTGGAGTCGTATTCATGAGAGTAAGTCGTTCCCGCGGTCGTTTGTGGCTAGGTATATTGATTCCCGTTGCGGCTCTGTTAGTGGCCCGCGACGGCCCGACGACGACCAACAAGGTTCCGGCGGAGATCACGCCGGCCGGGCCAGCAGTTCTTTGGCGCGATCCGGTGGATATTCGGACACGCGACTTGTATTACGGAGCGGGAGGCAAGCTCCACGAGCCGCAAGGTCCCTATAAGTTCCTCAACGAAGATACGCAGGCCAGCAGCCCGAAGTTTGAAATAGAAGGCGGCGGTGGCGTGAAGTGGAAAGCCAAACTCGGTGTGGAAGTGCGTCCGGAAATCGCTGCCTCCCGTTTGCTCTGGGCCGTGGGCTACTTCGCCAATGAAGACTACTTCGTGCCCGAACTGCCGGTCGAGAATATGCCGCACCTGCAGCGCGGGAATCGATGGGTGCACAATGGCGTGGCGCGCGACGTCCGCCTCAAGAGGCACGCCGGGGACGAGAGGAAACTCGGCACGTGGTCCTGGCGGCAGTCTCCGTTTACCGGCACTCGCGAGTGGTACGGCCTGCGCGTCCTGATGGCAGTGATGAATAACTGGGATTTGAAAGACGTGAACAACTCGATTTACCAGGTGACCGGTCCCAATCCCGAGCAGCATTACTTGGTCAGTGATTTAGGCGCGAGTTTCGGTACCACCGGATTGAATCGGGACGCCAAGGGCAGCTTGGCGGAATATCGGAAGTCGAAATGGCTAATCGGCGTCACGGGTGGATTGGTCGATTTCAATGTGCCGTCTGCGCCGGGCGCAAACTGGATCTTCGACGTGCCGGAGATGACGCACCGGCTAGGTCTGGAGTGGATTGGCCGCCGGATCCCGGTGGAACATGCCCGGTGGGTGGGATCGCTGCTGGCGCGGCTATCTCCGGATCAATTGCGCGATGCCTTTCGTGCGGGCGGATATTCGCCTGCGGAATCCGAGGAGTTCTGCCAGTTAGTGACGGAGAGAATTCGGGAGTTGAACAGCCTATAGAAAACCTGCAGTAAGTAGTAACTAGTCAGAAAGTGGTCTGAGTAAGTGTATTGTGACGCCACCGAGGACGAGCAGGAGCGTAAAGAATGGGATGCGCCGGTAAGCTGTTGGATCCTGAACGCAGCGGTTGGGAAGCCCAACGCCTCGAAGCCGACTTGCGGCAACGGATCGTGGGGCAGGATGAGGCGATTCGACAGGTTACTCAGATTTATCAAACCAACCTCGCCGGAATGTCGGACCCGGGGAGGCCGATCGCGAGCCTGTTGTTTCTGGGCCCTACCGGTTCGGGCAAGACCCGCCTCGTGGAGGTGCTTACCGAGAGCATTGTCGGCACTGCCCAGGCCGTTCTGAAGGTCGATTGCGCCGAGTTCCAGCACAGCCACGAAATCGCCAAACTGGTCGGTTCGCCCCCAGGATATCTTGGCCACCGGGAAACGCATCCTCTACTGACTCAGGAAGCGCTGAACCAGTATCACAGCGAGAAGGTGAAGATCAGCGTCTTGCTGTTCGATGAAATCGAAAAGGCCAGCGACGCACTGTGGAACTTACTCCTCGGGGTCTTGGACCGGGCGGCTTTGACGTTGGGCGATAACCGGCATGTAGACTTCTCGCAAAGCCTGATCTTCATGACCAGCAATCTGGGCGCGGGGGAGATGAACGCGATTCTGCATCCGCGCCTGGGTTTCGCCGCATGCGGGGGAGAGCAGAACTGCCGGTCCGGTACTGTTGACCAGGGCATGACCGACAAGATCACGCGCGCCGGTATCGAGGCTGCGTGCCGAAAGTTTTCGCCGGAGTTCATGAACCGCCTGGACAAAGCAGTGGTGTTTCGCCCGCTGGGTATCACGGAGTTGCGAGATATTCTGAATATTGAACTGAGTCTGGTGCAGGAGCGCATTTTCAGCGCTCCCAATCTTCCGCCGTTCGTGATTGCGGTCACCACGCCAGCGCGGGAATACCTGCTCCAGGAAGGCACCGATATGAAGTACGGGGCGCGTCATTTGAAGCGCGCCATCGACCGTCTGATCGTGCATCCGCTCTCGAACCTGATCGCCACGGGACAGGTATCGGGCGGCGACGTGATTCGGATCGACTACGACGGCAGCCCGGGCGATCTGAAGTTCTTCCGGGACGCATCACGCGCCAACATCGCAGTCACTTCGCGCGCGGCTACCGTGGATAACGCGGCCGGAACGGGTACACCGGTAAATAGGTCGATCGGGTGGCTCAGGGCAAGGACGACGAAGCGATGACCGCTTTGCCGGCGCGCAGGAGTTCCTTGGCCCGGTACCAATCTTCCTCGGACGATCCTTCCGGCTTCCCGCGCTCGGACCAGAGGCGATAGGCCAGAGTGGCAATCGCGGCTTCATCAGGCTCATATTCGGCGGCACGCACGGATGTGACGGCCTCCTCTTTTAAAGCACTGTCATGGATAGGATACTTGCGCATAACCCATGCGATGCCATCCGCCGGCGATCCGACTCATTTGTTTCTGACACACTTGTTCGGAACCGCAGCGTTCGCGCGAGTGCATCTTAACGAACGGTAGTTAGTGGATCCGGCCGCCGTGATGATTCTCTCCGGCTGGTCCAACCGTCTCGAGCGGCAGGGCCTGTCGTACAATCGTCACCAACTCATTTAAGTGATACGGCTTGCGGATAATATTCTCGTAGTCCAGCGCATTCAACTGTCCGGCGACACTTTCTCGGCCGTAAGGCGTAGTTAGAATCACTTTGACTCCGGGACGTGAGCGCTGTAACTCGGCGAACACTTCCTGGCTGGGTGTGCCGGGCAGCGTGAGATCCAGCAGGACCAGCGCGATGTCCTGGCTGGGGTCGCGGATCAAGCGCACGGCGCAGTCGCCATCCGCGGCGTCAATCACCGAGAATCCTTTTCTGCTCAGGATCTTCGCAACGGAGGTTCGTAGCCTCTGATCGTCCTCTACGATGAGTACCGATCTTTGTGCCGCGAAGCCCGTTCGAACCGTACTGCGTCTGGGGATGTAGGCCGCGGGATGATGGTCCGTCGGCAATAGAACCTCAAAGGTAGTGCCTTTTCCAGGCGTGCTGCTGACCTGCACGATGCCGCCATGGCTGCGCACGATCGTCTGCACCGCGGCGAGTCCAAAACCGCGCCCGGTGAGCTTGGTCGAAAAGAACGGATCGAAGATGTGGTGCACTACGTCGGCACTCATACCGCTGCCGGTATCCGCAACCTGCAGACAGACGAAGTCTTCTCCGGAGCCTTTGGTGCCGCCCGGATCACGGCCATCATCGTACCAGCAGCCGCGCTTTGCCAGCACCGAAATCACGCCGTCGCAGTCGCCCAATGCTTCGGCGGCGTTGATGATCAGATTCATCACCACCTGGCGGAGTTGGGCCGCGTTGGCCCGCGGGACAATGACCGATGGAGGAAGCTCGATATTCAGGCGGGCCCGCTTAGGAATGCAGACACGCAGAAGTTGAAGCATCTCCTCCACCAGGATCGACAGATTGACCGGTTCAAGATCCTCCTGGTCCGCGCCGATGTAGTTCATGATTTGGCGGACAATCTGGGAGGCCCGGACGGCCACCGCTTCAATCTGCTCGACACCGCCGCGCGCCGGCGAGTCGATATCGATCTCCGACATGATCACGTCGGCATTAGCCAGAATACAGCCGAGCAGGTTATTGAAATCGTGCGCGACTCCGCCTGCCAGCAGCCCGAGGCTCTCCAACCGCTGGGCGCTCAACATCTCCTCCTGCTTGTGTTTCAAATCGGTAATATCGATCGCCGAGCCGATGTAGCCCGCGAAAGCGCCGTCGGTTCCGAAACGCGGCGTGCCGGTGTCGAGAATCCACCGGTACTCGCCATCAGCCCGGCGCAGGCGGTATTCCATCTGGAAATTCTCGCGGCGGTCGAAAGCCGCGGTGTAAGTTTCCAGGCACCTCTGCAAATCCGCCGGGTGTACGCCTGCCGCCCAGCCGTTGGCGGTTTCCTGTTCCAAGGTACGGCCGGTGAACATGAGCCAGTTTTTGTTGAAGAACGTGCACAACTTGTCGGTGCCGGACACCCAAAGCATCACCGGGGCGGTGTTGGCTACAAAACGGAACCACTGTTCACTCTCGCGCAGTAATGCCTCCGCACGCTTACGTTCGGTGATGTCGTCGAACAGGATCAGTCTTCGCTTGGCCACCACCGCGCCGAAAATTTCCACCGAATGCGTGGTGCCATCCTTCGCCGTAATCTGGTATTCCCGTGGAGCAATACTGTTCCCTTGACGGGCCGCGGCATCCACCGATTCCCTCCAGGCTTGGATTACCTCGATGCGATAAGCTTCGCTGGGGTAAGCACGTTCCCACCACGCGTCCGGGTCGGCGATGTCCTGCAAATCGTAACCAAACGATTTGGTAAATCGTTCGTTGATGTACTCGATCCGGCCGTATTCGTTGGCCAGGGCGACGGCTAGTGGCAGCTTCTGGATCATCGCCAGCAGGTCCGTCTGATTCTGTTCCAGTTCGTTGCACGCCGCTACCTGCTCGGTGATATCGGCCGCGACCCCGATTACACGCGTCAGCCGGCCGGCATGATCGAAAAGTCCCCTGCCGCTGACTCGTAAGTTCACCCACCTGCCATCGGCTTGGCGCACGCGCAGGTGCGTATCGTACATATCGTAAGCAGGACTCAAGATCGCCAGAATCTGTTGCAGCCTCTGCTTATCGTCCCGATGGATCTCCTGGAACGAGTGGATCTCGGTCGTTTTAGACATGACGCTATTCGCGCCTAGAACAGTTCCCGCCCCGCAGGACCGGTGTATCGCGTAAGTCCGAATGTCCCACTCGAAGGCGAACAGCCGGCCGGCTTGCATGGCCAGCCGGATCCATCCGTCGTCGTTTGCATTTTCGACCAAGGCTGTCTGCCTCGGCTGCAGCACTTCCCGTTCTTCGTCCGCCCGCAGGAGCGCAAGATCCAGGTGCGTTCGCACACGGGCCAGCACTTCTACCGGTTCGAGCGGGACCGGAATTACGTCCGCAGCGCCCGCCCGAAAGGCCTCAATCTGTTCCGCGCGGTCTCCGGTTACGACGAGCAGGGGAATGCGATGCGTGTTTTCCTGGTGCCGGAGGCGGCGGCACAGGTCCAGGCCGGAGAAATCCTGCATTTGTGCGGGAAGGAGGATCAAAGATGGCGGATCGCTATGAATCTGTGACAATGCGGACCCATCGGCTGACGTCGTCCGCACCTGGTGTCCCTCAGCTTGCAGGATTGTGGCCAGGCAGTCGGACAGATCCGGTCGCGAGCGTGGTTGCTTCGCCAGAATCATGATGTCGGGTTTCATGTGCACTGACCTCCTCTCAATCAATCGCTGGAAAGCTTTCGACGTCCCTGAGCGCTATCTGTTGTCGTGTAGGATAGTACTATAGCACTTCAATACCAAAACTACTAGAATTTTCAAGACCTCCTGAAGATGCTTGAAAACGCCTTCGCCGGATCACTTGGTCGTTCCGCAAGCCGCTGAATCTACTGAGTGATCAGCCCAACCTACCTTTCGATCGGTTCCAGCATCCTAACTCTTCCCCATCGCCGCGGGCTGTTACGTAACATACAGTCGGGCATACGATTTTGAAGAATCACGGAATGATTGCAAATTGCAGTCAGTTCTCAACGCACATGCATTGATCACGCATACCGAACGACCGCGGATCGCGGGCCCGGTACGATTCCGGGCGCCATTACCTGCGCCAGTTGGCCATGGGAATCGGGCAGTCGAGCGAAGTAACGATCCGACGTCCTCCGAAGGCTTCCCGGCAACTCGGTCGAGAAGATGCACGGGCTCGGCTTCGGCTTCGATCTCGTCTTGTTCCTGCTGGAATGCAGAGCAAGTCCACCAGGTTGCATTGCGTGAGTAGGCACTGAAGTTGACCCCTCCCTGAACGATCGAAGCGCCCGGCGGCCCACTCGACCCCCGCCGTTCTAGCGGATCGATCACGGCGCGATTCATGCGCATGGACATGGCGCGAGCCCACCTGAGCCGGCCCGCTTCTTGCTCTCAAGCGGGCCGGCTGCGTCTGTAGTCGGCGCCGCGTGGCGCCCCGGCGGGCAGAAGGAGGTGCGTGATGCCTCGCCGGTTTACTCGCAGACACCGTTGAACCGGTGCGAACTACCTCTGCCTTGCACTGAGAGCGGCCGGCGTTTTCGGGATGCTTTTTATTTGGTCGAAGGCGAACCAGTTGCCAAAACTTAAGTCGCCGATTGGACCACCATGGGGTTTCAGGCACTCATTTATTCAACATATATTGCGTCTGGGCCATCTCGCACTCATCCACAACAATACAGGGCGGGGTAGCGTCTCGGCAGTGGGAGGAGGATGTTATGCCGGAATTGCTATCCGAATCACTACTCCATACTTTCAATGCAAGCGACGTTTCTCAAGTCGCCAGTTGCCTTTCTGAATCCGAACCGAATGTGAGGCGGGCGATGGAATCGTCCGTTGGCTCGATTCTCGCCGCACTGGTGATCAAAGCGAACGATCCTGCCGACTTGCACCGGACGATTGAATCGTTTCCCGAAACTTACCGCGACTTATCGTGGCCTGCCCTGGCCTGCTGGCTGGCGCCGGGATTTCCTTGGGTGAACACCGGAAGTCCCCTGCTGGCGAGACTTTTCCACTCAGACGATAGCGCGCTGGCGGACGCCATCGCCAGCGATACGGGCGTCGGCACTGCTTCGGCTTGCACGTTATTGGCGGTGGCCGCGGTCATGGTGCTGCAATCGCTGCAGCGGCAGATGCAGGAACGGGATTGGAGTACGCGGGACCTCGGGAATGCGCTCCGCAGAGAAGCAGCCACGATTCGCAGCGCTCTTCCCGCGTCTGTCAGCGATCTGCTTTGGCGGCATCCTTCCGGCTCTGCAGCGGTGTCGCTAACGGTCTCTCCATCGGTGCGACGGGCGAGGTTTCCAGCGGGAGGATGGGGCGCGCTGGCCCTGGCGGCCGTGGCACTGGGCTGCTTCTGGCTCGTCACTCACGGTCCCGGCCCCATCGGAAATGCTTCCGTAATGAACATCGGGGAGGCCGACCGGATGGCCGGCGAACCCGGCAGGCTGGGCGAGTTCGTGAAGCAGAAACTTCCCGATGGCGCCGACCTCAACGTGCCGTCTTATGGCATTGAATCGAGGTTGCTCGGCGCGATCAATGGTTCGAGCCACGCGGATCAAACCTCCTGGCTCAGTCTGGACGGCGTGTTCTTCGAATCGGGATCCGCGCGCCTCGGTCCCGATTCGTCAGGGCAACTGAATAATATCGCGGAGATTCTGAAGGCCTATCCCCAAGTTCGCCTGAGGCTCGCAGGATATGCCGATGCCGCCGGCACTGCTCAGCAGAACC
>Ga0335085_10006782_pt1 | contig 17988 bp, 17 predicted proteins | sample Lox_Sample_45_FD_206712 | JGI IMG/M metagenome (GOLD analysis project Ga0335085, IMG submission 206712) | Soil microbial communities from Loxahatchee National Wildlife Refuge, Florida, United States - Lox_Sample_4.5 | ecosystem: Environmental > Terrestrial > Soil > Wetlands | place: USA...
GCCGCAACTACGGCAAGGAATACGTCCCCGCTTCGCCGCGCGAATATCACAACAAATCGAAGAACGCGCAGGAAGCGCACGAAGCGGTGCGCCCGACCAGCGCAGACCGCACACCGGCCGAAGTCGCGAAATATGTCGATCGCGACCAGGCACGACTGTACGAATTGATCTGGAACCGCGCGATCGCAAGCCAGATGGAATCCGCCGAGCTCGAGCGCACCACCGTCGATATTGTCGCCAAGGCGGGAACGCGAAACATCGAGCTGCGCGCGTCAGGCCAGGTTGTGAAGTTCGACGGTTTTCTCACCCTCTATCAGGAAGGCCAGGACGAAACGTCTGACGATGACGAGTCGCGCCGCCTGCCGGCGATGTCCGAGGGCGAACCCCTCAGCAAGCAGGCGATCGAATCCTCGCAGCATTTCACCGAGCCGCCGCCGCGTTTCTCGGAAGCCGCTTTGGTCAAGCGCATGGAGGAGCTCGGCATCGGCCGTCCCTCGACTTACGCTTCCATTTTGCAGGTGTTGCAGGACCGCGGCTATGTCCGCATCGACAAGAAGCGCCTTATTCCGGAAGACAAAGGCCGCGTCGTCGTCGCCTTTCTCGAAAGCTTCTTTACGCGTTACGTCGAATACGATTTCACCGCCGGCCTCGAAGAAAAGCTCGACGAAATCTCGGCGGGCACGATCAACTGGCGTGCCGTCCTCGCGGAATTCTGGGAGCAGTTCGTCGGCTCCGTCAACGAGATCAAGGAGGTGCGCAATCGCGTCGTGCTCGACGCGCTCAACGATTTGCTCGAGCCGCATATTTTCCCGGAACGCATCGACGGCAAGCCGCGGCGCGAATGCCCGCAGTGCGGCACCGGCCAGCTTTCGTTGAAGACCGGACGTTTCGGCGCCTTCGTCGGCTGTTCGAATTATCCGGAGTGTAATTTCACGCGACAAATCACACCCAACGCCGACGGAGTTCAGGGCAAGAAGGTGTTGGGCGAAGATCCGGCAACCGGCCTTGAAGTGACGCTGCGCGGTGGCCGCTTCGGGCCGTATTTGCAGATCGGCGAGCAAATCAAGCCGCCGAAGCCGAAGAGAGGCGAGAAAAAGCCGGAAGTAGAAAAGCCCAAGCGTGCCGGTATCCCGAAAGGAATTTCGCCAGACGACATCGATCTCGAAAAGGCGCTTGGCCTTCTGGCGCTGCCGCGTGAAGTCGGACTATCGCCTGAGGATGGCGAGCCCATTCTCGCCGGCGTCGGACGCTTCGGTCCCTACGTCAAACACGGCAAGACCTATGCGAACCTGGAGGACGGCGATGACGTCCTCACCATCGGCCTCAATCGCGCGGTCACGCTGATCGCGGAGAAGATAGCCAACCCGAAGAAAGGCCGGCGTTTTGGTGCCGATCCCGGCAAGGTTCTCGGCGAACACCCGGATAAAGGCGGGCCGGTTGTCGTCAAGAACGGCCGCTACGGACCTTACGTGAGCCACAACGGCATCAACGCGACCATCACCGGCGACAAGACACCGGAGACGATCACTTTGACCGAGGCTGTCGTGCTGCTCGACGCGCGCGCTGACTCGCTCGGCTCACAACCGCGACGCGCGGCCGGCCGCAAAAAGGCTGGCGAGCCCTCGGAAGCACCGAAGGGCCGCAAGAAGAAGGCCGCCGAAGCGACTGATACAGCCGAGAAAGGCGCCAAGCCGCGCAAGAAGCCGGCAAAAAAGATTGCCAAAATTACAGCCGCCGAATAACTGGCGAAGCCGCCGTTCGGTCATTACATTTTATTCTGTTGCGCCGTTTTGGCGCGGGACTTTCCATTTTGAGCAAACAATCCAAAAAGAACCCATCTCTCCCTTCAAAGGCTGACATTCTCGCCTTCATCGGCACCAAGCCCGGCAAAGTCGGTACCCGCGAAATCGCACGTGCCTTCGGGCTGAAAAACGCGCTCCGCGCCGACCTCAAGCGCTTGTTGCGCGAGCTCGCCGACGAAGGCTCCGTCGAAAAGCGGCGCAAGAAGCTGCACCATCCAGGTATCCTGCCCTCAACCGTTCTTGCCGACGTCACGGCGCGCGATAGCGATGGCGACCTCATCGCCACCCCCGATGAATGGGACGAGGAGGCGCATGGCGCAGCGCCGAAAATCCGGATTCATCTGCCTCGCAAGGCGCGGCCCGGAGAAGCGGCCGGTGTCGGCGATCGCGTCCTGCTGCGCGTTGAAGAAATCGATGAAGATGAGGGAATCCGCCATCGCGGACGTGTCATCAAGATCATCGATCATCCCAAGCATCGCGTACTGGGAATTTTTCGAAAAATTGCGCACGGCGGCGGCCGGCTGGAGCCGGTCGACAAAAAGATGCTCGGGAAAGAACTCGCTATTCCCGCCGGAGCGACCGCGAATGCCGAGGATGGCGACCTGATCGCGGTCGAAACATCACGCGCGCCGCGCCTCGGGCTGCCCACCGGCCGCGTGGTCGAGCGGCTTGGCTCGCTTGCAAGCGAGCGCGCCGTCAGCCTGATCGCGATCCATGCGCATGGCATTCCTTCGGTATTCCGCCGCGAGACACAACTCGAGGCCGATGCGTCCAAGCCGGCCAATCTGCATGGCCGCGAAGACTGGCGTCATGTGCCTTTTGTCACCATCGATCCGCCGGACGCGAAGGACCATGACGACGCCGTGCATGCCGCGCCCGATACGACACCCAACAATCACGGTGGGTTCGTTGTCGATGTCGCCATCGCGGACGTCGCCCACTACGTCAAACCAGGCTCTGCGCTTGATCGCGAGGCTCTGACGCGCGGCAATTCCGTTTACTTTCCTGACCGCGTCGTGCCGATGCTGCCGGAGCGGATCTCGAACGACCTTTGCTCGCTGCGCCCGCGTGAGGACCGTGCAGCGCTCGCCGTGCGCATGGTGATTGGCGCCGACGGGCGCAAGCGGGCGCACACGTTCCACCGCATCATGATGCGTTCGGCCGCCAAGCTGTCCTATCAACAAGCCCAGTATGCAATCAGCGGGCGCACCGACGAAGACACCGAGTTGTTGGTCAAGCCGGTGCTCGCGCCTCTCTATGCCGCCTACGAAGCGATGAATCGCGCGCGCAGCGAACGGCAGCCGCTTGATCTCGATCTGCCCGAACGCAAGATCCTGCTCAAGGGCGATGGCACCGTCGATCGCGTGATTACACCCGAGCGGCTGGAAGCACATCGGCTGATCGAGGAGTTCATGATCCTGGCGAATGTCGCGGCGGCGGAAACACTCGAACGCGCGCGCTCGCCCCTGATCTACCGGGTGCACGATGAACCGGCGATGGAAAAGGTGCAGGCCTTGCACGAGTTCCTCGCGACGCTCGACATGCCCTTTGCCAAAGGTGGCGTTCTCAAAGCGGAGGCTTTTAATCGCATACTGGCCCGCGTCAAAGGCCGCGACGCAGAGCAGCTCGTCAACGAGGTGGTCTTGCGCACGCAGGCGCAGGCGGAATATGCCGCGGAGAATTACGGTCATTTCGGATTAAACCTGCGCCGCTATGCGCACTTCACCTCGCCGATCCGGCGATATGCGGACCTGATTGTGCATCGGGGATTGATACGCGCTTTGAAGCTCGGGCCAGATGGTCTCCCCGATGGCACCGACCAAAAGTCGCTGGCTGAAGTCAGCGCGCAGATTTCCGCCACCGAACGCCGCGCCATGCTGGCCGAACGCGAGACGAACGACCGGTTGATTGCACATTTTCTTGCCGACCGCGTGGGCGCGAGTTTCGATGGCCGCATTTCCGGTGTGACCCGTGCGGGACTATTTGTGAAATTGCGCGACACGGGCGCCGACGGTTTTGTGCCTGCCCGCACGATCGGTGACGAGTATTTCCGCCATGACGAGAAGGGCCACGCCATGGTCGGCTCCCGGTCCGGGGAGACCTACAGGCTGGGCGATCCCGTAACGGTCAAACTGGTGGAGGCCGCGCCGGTCGCCGGCGCCCTGCGCTTTGAGCTTTTGTCCGAGGGGCGCGCTGGAAGACCACAGCCTCGCATGCGATACGACCGCGGCCACCACTCCCGCTCTCGCGGCAAGCAACGGAAAGCTCGATGACGAAAGATCTCGGAAAACTTTGGGCCGAGCGCATGACCAAGTCGGAGCGCGACACATCGTTTCCCGACAGCGAACCACGCGATGCCGCGACGCTCATGTTGATCGATCGATCCGGTGCCCGGCCGAAAGTTCTGCTTGGCCGCCGTCATGCCGGCCACAAATTCATGCCGGGCAAGTTCGTTTTTCCCGGCGGCCGCATCGAGCCCCTCGACCAGGCGATGACGGCGGTGAGCGAGCTGCATCCGGACGCACAGACAAAGCTCATGGAACGGGTTGCGGAGCCTAGCATTCAATTTGCGCGCGCTTTTGCGCTCGCGGCAGTGCGCGAGACGGCGGAAGAAACCGGCCTGTTACTCGGTGTGAAACGTGACCAGCCCCCCACCGTGCCTGGGGAGATCTGGACCGAATTTGCCAAAGCAAGAGTGCATCCGGATCTCGGTCAGATCCATTTCGTCGCCCGCGCCATTACGCCTCCGCGCCGGCCGCGCCGCTTCGACACGCGCTTTCTCACGGCCGACGCCTCAGCCATCGCTCATACAATTGCGGGTGTGGTGGGCCCGGATTCTGAACTCGTCGAACTCAGCTGGGTGCCGATTGAGGAGGCAGCCCAACTGGACATGCCGACCATCACCGGCATTGTTCTCGAGGAGCTGCTGGCGCGCGTGGAAGCCGGTATGGCCCACAACTTGCCGGTGCCCTTTTACTTTATGGTTGAAAAGCAGTTCTTCCGGGAACTGCTGTAACCTACGCCAGAAATGGCGCTTTCTTGACATTTGCCGCTTCGACGCTAGTTTCCGCGCCAAAGCCACCCCCGTCACCGCCAAATTGAGTTGCAAGGGAAAATTCCATGGCCAAAGCCATCAGTCTCAAAATCAAGTTGGTGTCCAGCGCCGGCACCGGTCACTACTACGTGACGCGGAAGAATTCGCGCACACAGACCGACAAGATGAAGAAGAGAAAATACGATCCGATCGCGAAAAAGCACGTCGAGTACACCGAGTCCAAAATAAAATAATTGCGGAGGCATCCACGATGCTTCGCACTTTCTGTATCGGGCTCCTGCTGGTGCCCCTCGCCTTTGCCCAGGCCGGCGCCGTCGAAAAGCACAAGCTTGCGCTCCAGATCAGCGACAATGATGCGGCCAAGATGAATGCGGTCCTCAACGTCGCGGCCAATGTGTCGAAGTACTATTCGGACAAAGGCGACGAGATTGAGATAGAGATCGTGGCATTCAATGCCGGGCTGCACATGCTGCGCGACGATACCTCGCCGGTGAAGCCACGGCTGAAATCGTTCAAGCAGAGCATGCCCAATGTCTCGTTCATGGCCTGCGAGAATACGCTTGAGGCAATGACCCGCAGCGAGGGCAAAGAACCACCATTGGTCGAAAATGCCGAGCGCGTGAAGGCCGGTGTGGTTACACTGATTGAACTCAGCGAAAAGGGCTGGACGATCGTCCGCCCCTAGCGCGACTGCGCAAAGACTGGTGGCCGGCCGGAAGCGGCGGCATGAGGAGGCCACTCGCACCGCTCCCGGACCGGCCGAACCCCACGGACCCAGGAGATGCGGCGGACCTGAGCACTCCGTAGGGTATCCCGGACATGAGTCGCCGCGCGCGTCGCCCGCGCCGACTCAAAATATCTGCCCGGAAGGCTAGACCAAGCGCAAAGGTCGACCAAACGCCCCCATAACGTTATGGAATCTTTCGGCAATTCCGGTGGTCAGCGCCGCATCGGCCAGCGAATCTTCCAACCGCGAATCACGCAGCGTCCGGTACCACTCGATTGCGGCCGTCGCGTTTCGCGCGATACAGCGCCTGATCCGCGCGTTTGAGAATAGTTGCCGCGTTGTCGTCCGCGCCTGACAGTGCCGCGATTCCTATCGATATCGTGGCTTCGAGACTGCGCGTACCTTGCTGAATAACAAAAGGCTCGCTTGCGATGCGCCGCCGCAAACGCTCGGCCACCATGGTCGCAACCGCCATGTCGGTTTCCGGCATGACGATCACAAATTCTTCGCCGCCGTACCGGCAGGCCAGATCGATATTGCGGATGACCTTGCGGACGCGAAGCGCGAATTCGCGCAACACGTCATCCCCGCCATCGTGGCCGTAGCCATCATTGATGGCCTTGAAGTAGTCGATATCGATAATCAGCACACTGATCGGCTTGCTGCGAGCGGCAGCCTGCTCGATCAACGCCTCCAGATGCGTTTCCATGTAGCGCCGGTTAAAAAGCCCCGTAAGACCATCGGTGATTGCCAGCTCGATCGACGTCTGGACGTTGTCCCGCAACCGCTCGGTATAGCGTCTCTTCTTGATCTGGGTCCGAACGCGCGCCAGCATCTCGTTCTGATCAACCGGACGGAGCAAATAATCGTTCACGCCGATTTCCAGCCCGCGCGCGAGCCTTGCGCTATTATCCGCCTCTGTAATTGCCAGGATCGCGATATTTCGCGTGCGTTCGAGCGAGCGAACCTGGCTGCACAGACGAAGGCCATCGAAATCCCGCAGCGCAAGCGACACAATAACGAGATCATAATCGCGTTCAGCGACACGAAATAGCGCTTGGCCCGGTTTGGTTTCGACGTCGACCGCATGTTCGGCAGACAGCGTAGCCACGTGCCGCTGATAAGAACTTGACCGGTCGTCCACGATAAGGATGCGACCATTGCGGCCAGTTTCCGTGATCGCTTCACGCTCGGGGCTCTGGATTCCGATCTCCCTCGAGGTCACCGCTCGCATGCGCAATTCGTCGGTCATCATTTTCAGGCGCGCCAGGGATCGCACCCGCGATACCAGCGCAATATCGGACACGGGCTTGGTGAGGAAATCGTCGGCACCTGCTTCCAGACCGCGAACCCGGTCGGACGGTTGATCGAGTGCCGTCACCATGACGACCGGGATATGATGCGTAAGCGGATTGGATTTCAGTTTGCGGCAGACTTCGAAACCATCCATGTCCGGCATCATCACATCGAGAAGCACGATGTCACACTCGGACCGCTCGCAGAGCATCAAAGCATCGGCGCCGTTATAAGCCGTCGCAACGTCGAAATATTCCGCAGACAGTCGTGCCTCGAGCACCTTCACATTGGCTGGCACATCGTCCACAACAAGAATACGCGCAGTCATCGATGCACCGCTAACTCGCGCCCAAAAAGTGACGAATGGTCTCGATGAATTTTCCCACCGCGATCGGTTTTGACAGATAGGCCTCGCAGCCGCCCTCGCGAATGCGCTCCTCATCGCCTTTCATGGCGAAAGCTGTGACTGCAACCACCGGGATGGCCTTGAGATCGGGATCGTCCTTCAGCCATTTGGTCACTTCGAGGCCAGAGACCTCGGGCAACTGGATATCCATCAAAATCAGATCCGGCCGGTGCTTGCGGGCTAGATCGAGCGCTTCAATACCGTTGCGTGTGCCGATGGTTTGGTAACCATGCGCTTCGAGCAGGTCGTGGAAGAGCTTCATATTAAGCTCGTTGTCCTCCACGATCAGGACGGTCTTTGGCATTCGCTTACCGCCCTTTTGTCCCCAATGCGCAATCGGCTGCGCGTGCGCGTCCCTCCGCGCTCGGGCATGATCGTCACGGTAATGGCGATTTGTTACGGAAAGGCAAATTTAGCCGATGAAACATGGGGCTGCCCTGACACGGGAACAGGCAGAAGGGCTTGCGATTCAGGCCCTTACGTTCATTGCCGGAGATGGCGATCGGCTGGGCCGCTTTCTCGCCGTCACCGGCATAGGTCCGGCCGAGATTCGCTCTGCCGCGCGCGAGCCAGGATTTTTGACCGGCGTGCTCGAATACATGGCATCCGACGATCGGCTGATCGCGGCCTTCGCCAACGAAACCGGCCTCGACCCGGCCGACATCGACCGGAGCCGCGTCGCGCTTGCCGGCGGCACATGGGAGCGCGACGTGCCATGAATTTTTGCCGGGATTGTCTCACCGACACACAGGATCAGGCCGCGCGTTGCCCCGCTTGCGGCTCGCCGCGTTTGGTGCGTCATCCCGAAGCAAATTCGCTCAGCATCGCCCACGTCGATTGCGATGCCTTTTACGCGACCATCGAGAAGCGCGATGATCCTGCCTTGGCGGACAAGCCGGTGATCGTCGGTGGCGGCAAACGCGGCGTCGTGTCGGCCGCGTGCTACGTGGCGCGCACCTACGGTATCCGCTCGGCCATGCCGATGTTCGAGGCCAAACGCCGGTGCCCGAATGCCATCGTCGTCAGGCCTAATATGGCGAAATACGTCCAGGTTGGCCGCCAGGTCCGTAAAGCAATGTTTGCTCTGACGCCACTCGTCGAACCGCTGTCGATTGACGAAGCATTTCTGGATCTGACGGGCACCGAGCGGCTGCATGGCATGAAGGCCGCAAAAGTGCTGGCGCATTTCGCCGGAAAGGTCGAGCGTGATTTCGGCATCACGGTTTCGATCGGCCTGTCTGCAAACAAATTTCTCGCCAAGATCGCCTCGGATCTCGACAAGCCGCGCGGCTTCGCCGTGCTTGGACAGACAGAAGCTGTGGCATTTCTCGCCTCCAAGCCGGTCGGCTTCATCTTTGGGGTCGGCGCAGTGAACGCAAACAAGCTCGCAGCCGATGGCTTTCATACGATCGCCGATTTGCAGCGCGCGGACGAACGAGATCTCATGCGACGCTATGGCGAAGAAGGTGCGCGGTTGTGGCGTCTTGCGCGCGGGGTCGACAGCCGTACGGTCGATCCGGAGCGAGACACCAAAAGCATTTCGGCAGAAACCACGTTCGAGCAGGACATCAGCGAGTTTCGTCCGCTCGAACAACATCTATGGGATTTGACCGAACGGGTGTCCGCGCGGCTAAAGGCCAATGCGCTCGCAGGTTCAACGGTAACACTCAAGCTCAAAAGCGCTGACTTCAAGATCCGGACCCGTGCGCGCACGCTTGGGAGCGCGACACAGCTCGCCACACGCATTTTCGCTGCCGGCAGAGACCTGCTCACGCACGAAGTGGGAACGACCCGCTATCGATTGATCGGCATCGGGGTCAGCCATCTGGAAGATACCGTAGGCGACGACTTTGCCGATCTTATTGACCGCCGCGCGGCGGAGGCGGAACACGCGGTCGACAGGCTACGCTCAAAGTTCGGCCGCGACGCCGTGGTGAAAGGTCTGGCGTTCGACGACAACCAGGTCGCGTCTAGTGACAAGGCTTCGGTTTCTTCAACTCCAGCGAAGTCATCTCGCCGCTGATTGTGAAATCGGTATAGTCGAGAGTAAGAGCGCGCGAAATGCCGTTCTCGTAAAGCTCGAAACCGATGGAATAGACCGGAGTTTGTTCGCCGGCTTGCTCGGTCTTCTCGTCTTTTTTGTCGAAATAGCTGATCGTCACAGGCCAACGCGTGAGTTTGGCAAGCTCCGGAATTTTTGCCGCGGCATCGTCAGGCGTCTTTTGGCCTGGTGGAATTGGGCGGCCGATCACGGTCAGCGTGTTGTAGAGTTTCTCCCCGGTGTCTGAACCATCGTAGACCGGAAACTCGAGAACAGACTTACCCTCTCGAGCCGCAACGATAATCCGGCGCATATGCTCGGTGGGAAATACCGCGCCGGCGGGCACGCTGAAATTTGTTTCCTTCGGCTTGCTCAGACTTACGGCCACTGTCTTCGTATTGCGCTCGGCCTGGCCATTGACGACATCGGTGCTGCGCTCATTGAACAAGTTTTCCGAGCTAAAACGAAACTTTTTGGCCTCGCCATCTTCCCAGGTGGTGGAACGCAAATCGCTTAAGGCCGCCCGGCCTTCACCGGAGTCAAGCTCCGACACCTGGCGAAATTGCAGGGCGTAGCCCTCGCAGGCGTTGCCGGAGAAATCGTAGAGAATGCGCCCGCGAACTGCTTCAATTCCACGGCTGCCGTGCGACTTGGATAATTTGAGATCGTAGACGGCCCGATGCGGCGCCAGTGACACGTGGTCGGCGGGCGGCGCTGCCGCCGGGCGATCGACCATCCCTGCTGTGATACCAAATGCCAGGACGGCCAGAGGCCACGTTTTGGTGCAGATAGACTTTTTCATCGATTTGGGCCTCTCCCCCTGCGGCTGGAGCACCGCTGGCGGGAGCAGAAAGATGCAAGATCTAGGCAAGATAGAGGCCGCGGCAGATTCCGGCAACCGCGATAAGGGCCAGCTTGCGCGACAACATGCAATGGGCCAAGGATCGCGTCCATTCCAACGCCCGCCGCGGAGGGCCGCATGGCCGGATCAGTCGAAAAGAGACTTTCAAGCCTCGGTGTCACCTTGCCGACACCCGCAACCCCCATCGCCAATTATGTGCCGTTCGTGCGCAGCGGCAACATGCTCGTGGTCTCGGGTCAAATTTGCTTTGGCGCCGATGGAAAACTGGTTGCAAAAGGCCAGCTCGGTGCGGCCGTCTCGCTCGAAGAGGGGCAGAAAGCGGCGCGCGCCTGCGCAATTAACCTGCTCGCGCAGATCAAGGCCGCGCTGGGCGATCTCGACAAAGTGGTACGCGTGTTACGTTTGGGCGGATTCATCAATTCGGCGCCCGGCTTCACCGAAGGGCCGAAAGTCATGAACGGCGCCTCGGATTTGATGGTCGAGGCCTTCGGCGACAAGGGTCGCCATGCACGCAGCACTGTCGGCGTCGCGGCACTCCCGGCGGATGCCGCGGTCGAAGTCGAAGGAATGTTCGAGGTCTCCTGATCTTCCAATGCCCAAGCTCGATTGGCTTATCGCTCGCCCGGTCGCCCATCGCGGCCTCCACGAGGCGTCGCATGGGATCATCGAAAATACGGCCGCGGCGTTTTCGGCGGCAATCGCCGGTGACTACGGCATCGAGACCGATCTGCAAATCAGCGCAGATGGCGAAGCCATGGTGCACCATGATGACTCCCTCGGCCGGCTGACCGAAGGCACCGGCTTGCTCGCCGAGATGAGCGCCGCGCAGATCGAAGCGGTCACCTTTAAGGCGAGCGCCGCACGCATTCTTACGCTTGGCAAACTCTGCGACCTTGTCGGCGGACGTGTCTCGCTGTTGTTGGAGCTCAAAAGCCACTTCGACGGCGACTTGCGGCTGGTCAAGCGCACTGCTGATGTGCTCTCGAGCTATACGGGACCGGTCGCAGTCATGTCATTCGATCCGGATTTGATCGAAGCCGTGCGACATGCGGCGCCGCGTCTGGCACGCGGTATCGTCGCTCAACGACATTACTTCGGCCCTGAATGGGACGAACTCCCGGTTTCAAGAAAGCGCAGGATGTCCTGGCTGCTCCACGCACCGCGAAGCCGGCCGCAATTTCTCGCCTATTCGGTCAAGGATCTGCCGGCGATGCCACCGGTGTTGGCTCGCATGATGTTCGGCCTGCCATTGCTGGCCTGGACGGTGCGGAACGAGGAGGATCGCGTCCTCGCCGGCCGCTGGGCCGACCAAATGATATTTGAGGGCTGGCGGCCGCAATAACCGTGGGAAACTGAACCCCGGGGAGACCGGCTTGGATCGCGAAAGTCGGGTGAATTTGGATCGAATTCGGGCGTAAAGTCGGTCTAGCAAAAGCCTTCTAATGACCGACACCGAGCTTCGCATCCGTATTGTCCAGTCCCTCGCCGAGGTTCCAGCCGCGGCCTGGAACGCCTGCGCCACCCAATCAACCGAATGTTCACTTAAAGAAAAACATGAGGATAACTCATCCCCGCAATTATCAACGCAAGGACAGCCTGGTAACCCTTTTGTTTCACACGAGTTTTTGTCCTCTCTGGAGGAGTCGGCTTCCGTCGGTGGTCGCACCGGGTGGCAGCCGCGCCATCTGCTGGCGGAGGACGCGACAGGAAGTCTCCGCGGTGCCGCGCCCTGTTATGTGAAAACCCATTCCCGGGGCGAATATGTCTTCGATCATGGCTGGGCCGAAGCGTTTGAGCGCGCCGGCGGCGATTATTATCCCAAGCTCCAGATCGCAGTGCCCTTCACCCCGGTAACCGGCCCTCGTTTGCTTGCCGCTCCTGGCGCGCTGGCAGACGCGGTCCGTGGCGCTCTCGGCGATGCCATCAAAGAACTCACGACAACGAGCAAACTCTCTTCTTCCCACGTCACTTTCCTGACCGAGCCGGAATGGCGCGCGCTTGGTCAACGCGGGTTCCTGCAACGCACCGACCAGCAATTCCATTGGGAAAACGGTGGTTACGCGAATTTCGATGACTTCCTCAATTGCCTCGCCTCGCGCAAGCGCAAGACCATCCGGCGCGAGCGCAAGGAGGCGCTGCACGCCGGAGTCGACGTATGCTGGCTGACCGGCGACGAATTGACGGAAGCCGTATGGGATGCCTTTTTCGCCTTTTATATGGAAACCGGCTCGCGCAAATGGGGCCGGCCCTATCTGACCCGCGATTTTTTTTCGATCATCGGGCAGAAAATGCGCGATCGCATTCTGCTTGTGATGGCACGCCGCGCCGGCCGCTGGATCGCTGGAGCCATTAATTTCATCGGAGCCGATACACTCTATGGCCGCAACTGGGGCGCGACCGAGCACCATCCATTTCTACATTTCGAACTTTGTTACTACCAGGCAATCGACTACGCGATCGCCAATGGGCTAAAGCGGGTCGAGGCCGGCGCACAGGGTGAGCACAAGCTCGCGCGCGGCTACTTGCCCCAGACCACCTATTCCGCACATTTTATTGCCAATCCGGCTCTACGGCGCGCAGTCGCCGACTATCTCGCGCGCGAGCGCGCTTATGTACAGGCCGCGGCAGAAGAGCTTGCGGCGGCGGCGCCATTCCGCAAGGATTTGGTAGAATAGAAGTTAGCGAACGAATCCGAAAAGCGGCTGCCAGTTTTCGGACAAGACCGTGTGCAAATGAACCGGGGGAGCCGATGCCGAGTTACGACCCAAATAATATCTTTGCCAAGATCCTGCGCGGCGAGCTGCCCTGTTACAAGGTTTACGAGGATGACAAGGTCCTCGCATTCCTCGACATCATGCCGCGCTCGCCCGGTCATACGCTGGTGCTACCGAAAGCACCTGCCCGCAATATTCTCGATATCGGTGCCGACGACCTCGCACACGTAATTACGGCCGCACAAAAGATCGCCAAAGCAGCGGTTAAGGCATTTTCCGCCGACGGCATCACCATCCAACAGTTTAACGAGGGCGCCGGCGGTCAAGTGGTGTTCCACCTGCATCTTCACGTCATTCCACGCAAGACCGGCGTTGCCATGAAGCCGCCTGCGAGTGAGAAGGAAAAACCGGATGTGCTGGCCGAGCATGCCAAAAAACTTGCTGCGGCAATCGATGGCTAGTGCACGAATAAGAATCCGCCAAATAAGAGTGCCACCTCCCCCGCGATAACGCCGGCGAATACCGAGCGCTTCATTAACAGATAAGCCACAAAAGCACACATCGCCGCACCAACGCGGACCAATATTGGTATGTTCGCGAGTTCGCCTGTCGAAAACAGGATCAGCTTGGCGATCACGCCGGCCAGGAGCGCAGTCGCCACTGTCCGAGACAGGATAACAAGCTCGGAATCCTCATTGAGGCCGCGCGCCGTCAACAGGCCAACGACACGCCACACTTCATTGGGCAGAAAGCCGACAATAATGAGTATCAGGTAAGGCCCAAATTCAACGACGGCTGCTTTCATTGTGTGGCCTCGCGCACACGATGAACAGCATAAGCAAGACCCCCGCCGATGATGCCGGTCCACAGCAAATCGAGCTGCACTCCCCAATAAGCGAGCAAAGGGCCAAGGGCGAGGCCGAACCCCAGCGCGAGCCTGTCAATCATCATTCGGGCGTTGCTCACGGTCGAAAGAAAAAATGACATGGGTGTCAAAAAAAGCAGTACGCCGGCCAACAAAGGAGGCAGCCCCGCCGCGAGGTAATAGCCAACAAAACCGAACGTCACGGCTGTCCCCATATATCCGCATGACAGTCCGTTGCAGAATGCGATGCGGTGCTCTCGCGCGACCGCCGGGAGCAAGCGCAGCGACTCCACCCACATGCTGATCGACGTAAAGTGAGTCGGGAGCAGCATGTCGCGAAGGCGCGTGCCGGGACTCCGTAGCAGCGGCAGCAGTGCCACCACCATCGGGAAAAGTCTTGTCGCACTCAGGGTAACGGCAAGCGCGACTTCAAGGAGGGTCCCGCCGGTACCGAGCGCAGATATCATGATCAGCTGCGCGGGCGCCGCCCAGACAAGCATGGTGGAGAGGGCGAGCCATCCCGACGAAACGCCGACGTCATGGGCGAGCGCGCCCATCCCGATATAGGTGCCCATCAGCACGAGGGAAAAAACCGACAGCAGAGCCGATTTCACCCCACCGAAATATGCGGCCACTGAGGATGGAAACGTCGTTGAGGTGGACATGGACCGCCACCTCTCCCATGGCGCCCTCGCCTTCGCAACAGGAAGCGCCCGGCGCGTGTGCATACGGCGCCTGCGAAATGCGAAGGCCGGGGGAAAGCCCGGCCTCTCTATTGTGAATTGCTCGGCTAAACTTTTGCCAACGGCACTTTCGGCACCGAGCCGCGCCTTGGCTTGGGCCGGGGCGAACTGCGACGCTTTGCTTTTGGCCGCACCACAGGCAACTTCTCCGGCTTCGGCGTGACCGGTCCTTCGAGAAACTGGAAGCCCAGTTTGTCCCGGCCCTGCTCGTCCTTGTCGACGATTACGCGCACATGCCCGCCAGCCTTCAAGTGGCCGAACAGCACCTCGTCGGCGAGCGGCTTCTTGATGTGCTCCTGAATGACGCGGGCCATCGGCCGGGCCCCCATCAATTCATCGTAGCCATTGGCGATCAGCCAGCGGCTCGCCTCTTCTGAAAGTTCGATCGTTACGTTGCGATCGCCAAGCTGCGCCTCGAGTTGAAGCACGAATTTCTCGACCACCTTGGCGATTATCTCCTGCGAGAGATGCGCGAAGGTAATGGTTGCGTCGAGCCGGTTCCGAAATTCCGGCGCGAACATCTTGCTGATCGCTTCCTGGTCGTCGCCTTCGCGTTTGGTGCGCGTGAAGCCGTAGGCTTGTTTGGCAAGGTCAGAGGCACCGGCATTGGTCGTCATGATCAGGATGACATTGCGGAAATCGACCTGTTTGCCGTTGTGGTCGGTCAGCTTGCCGTGATCCATGACCTGCAGCAGCACGTTGAACAAATCGGGGTGCGCCTTCTCGATCTCGTCGAGGAGCAGCACACAATGCGGATGTTGATCGACACCGTCCGTCAGCAGCCCGCCCTGATCGAAGCCGACATAGCCCGGAGGCGCGCCGATCAGGCGCGATACGGTATGCCGCTCCATGTATTCGGACATATCAAAGCGTATAAGCTCGACGCCAAGCGAGGCCGCAAGCTGTTTTGCCACTTCGGTCTTGCCAACGCCGGTCGGACCGGAAAACAGGTAACAGCCGATTGGCTTCTCCGGTTCACGCAAACCTGCGCGCGCCAGCTTGATCGAAGCCGACAGTGACTCGATTGCCTTATCCTGGCCATAGACGACCGTCTTCAGTGTCTGCTCGAGATGCTGGAGCACCGCGGCGTCGTCTTTGGAAACCGTCTTCGGTGGAATACGCGCCATCGTCGAGATTGTGGTCTCGATTTCCTTCAGGCCGATCGTCTTCTTGCGCCGGTTCTCCGGCAGCAACATCTGCGCCGCACCAGATTCATCGATCACATCGATGGCCTTGTCGGGCAGTTTGCGGTCGTGGATATAGCGCGAGGACAGCTCAACTGCCGCTTTGATCGCCTCATTCGTGTATTTGAGTTTGTGGTAGTCCTCGAAATAAGGTTTCAGGCCCTTCAGGATCTCGATCGCATCGGGGACTGACGGTTCATTGACATCGATCTTCTGAAACCGGCGGACCAACGCACGGTCCTTTTCGAAATATTGCCGGTATTCCTTGTAGGTGGTCGAACCGATGCAGCGGATCGTACCTGATGCAAGAGCGGGCTTGAGCAGATTCGACGCATCCATCGCGCCGCCCGATGTCGCACCGGCGCCAATGACCGTGTGTATTTCGTCGATGAACATGATCGCGCCGGGATAGGCTTCGATCTCTTTGATGACCTGCTTGAGTCGCTCTTCAAAATCGCCGCGATAGCGCGTGCCCGCGAGTAGCGTGCCCATGTCGAGCGCGAACACCGTGGCCCCCTTAAGCACGTCCGGGACTTCACCATGAATGATGCGGCGCGCCAAGCCTTCCGCAATTGCGGTCTTGCCGACGCCGGCATCGCCGACGAACAGCGGATTGTTCTTCTGCCTGCGGCAAAGTACCTGGATCGTACGGTTGATCTCGGCATCACGGCCGATGAGTGGATCGATCTTGCCGTCTTTGGCCTTCTTGTTGAGATTAACGCAATAGGCTTCGAGCGCATCGCCCTTTTTCTTTGGCTCGTCGCCGCCTTTCGTATCGGTTTCTTCCTCGACGCCGCGCACCGGGCGCGACTCCGATAGACCCGGGCGTTTGGCAATGCCATGACTGATGTAGTTGACAGCGTCGTAACGCGTCATGTCCTGCTCTTGCAGGAAATAAGCGGCGTGGCTTTCGCGCTCGGCGAAGATCGCGACCAGAACATTCGCCCCTGTCACCTCTTCGCGCCCCGAGGATTGCACATGAATGACTGCGCGCTGGATCACACGTTGGAATCCGGCCGTCGGCTTGGAATCCTCAGCGCCATCTGTGATCAGATTTTCGAGTTCCGACTCAAGATAGGCGGTCAGGCTGCGCCGCAGCTTGTCCAGATCGACATTGCACGCGCGCATCACCGCCGAGGCGTCCTGATCGTCAATCAGAGCCAGCAGCAAATGTTCAAGCGTTGCATACTCGTGGTGCCGCTCATTGGCGATCGCAAGCGCTCGGTGGAGCGACTGTTCGAGGCTGCGGGAAAAAGTTGGCATCAAGCTTTCCAGTTCATTTGTATTGGACGCTCCCGACTCACTTCTTTTCCATCACGCACTGCAAAGGATGCTGATGTTTGCGCGCAAAGTCCATGACCTGCGTCACCTTGGTTTCCGCCACTTCGTATGTATAGACGCCGCATTCGCCGATCCCGTGATGATGCACATGCAACATAATTCTTGTGGCAGCTTCGTGGTCCTTGCCGAAGAAGCGCTCCAAAACGTGCACCACGAACTCCATCGGCGTGTAATCATCATTGAGAATGAGTACACGATACATGTTCGGACGCTTGGTCTGCGGTTTGGTCTTGGTTATGACCGCAGTACCAGGGCCGCCGGGCTCATTCCGGCGCTTGCGATCATCGTCTGCCATCGAACGCGCATCGCCGCGCGGCTGAGCCGCGCGCATCGGTCGGTTCTTTCTATCCGGGGACATCATAGTAAGCCGAGGCAGTACATTCCTGGAGGTTGCACCCTGGCCGCGCCGGCACGAGGCCAGCCGCCATCATAGAGATTCGGGCACGGCTATTCCAATTTGGCAATTCGCCTAAGGCTGCCCCGTTCCGGGACTAGGGGCAAATCTCCCCGATTTTGCGTGCTCGAACACAGATAATCATTGCTTAAACGATCGCAACGCGTTTCCGGGCAATATTGAGGCGAGTTTCCCCCAAATTCGCGCTGAAGCTCTCACGCTTTTTCAAGGGGGGTACCCGCATATGGAGGAACTCTGCTGGTAGGTAGTTTTCACAACATTGGGTGAAGCCGCATGTTAGCCCGTTTTCTGACAAACGCCCGGGGCGGTGTAGCCCCACTCATGGCGGTCGTCGCCGTCCCGGTTATGGCCGCGGTCGGCATGGCCGTCGATTACTCGCGCGTCAACGCCGACCGCACCGCGTTCCAGGTCGCCCTGGACGCCACAGCGCTGATGCTTTCAAAGGACGCAGCAACCGAATCGGTTGAATCGCTCCAGACGGAAGCCACAAATACTTTTAATTCACTGTACAACCGACCTGAAGTCACCAACGTCACT
>Ga0335085_10006783_pt1 | contig 17988 bp, 19 predicted proteins | sample Lox_Sample_45_FD_206712 | JGI IMG/M metagenome (GOLD analysis project Ga0335085, IMG submission 206712) | Soil microbial communities from Loxahatchee National Wildlife Refuge, Florida, United States - Lox_Sample_4.5 | ecosystem: Environmental > Terrestrial > Soil > Wetlands | place: USA...
GCTTGGCTTCAACCGCAAGGGTCGCGTCACCGGAATTGCCGATGGCGATGAGCACATTCCGGACAAATCGATCTCGTCCGGTACGTTTGATCGAAGTCTTGGAGAAAAGTGCGCGAAATTGCGCGTCGTCAAGGTGGACCAGATCGGCAAGGCGTGGGGCGCGCAAACTTTCTCTGGCGGCGAGCTTGGCCTCCCGCCCCTGGCTTGCGAATTTGTTCCACGGGCAGACGGCAAGACAATCGTCGCAGCCGTAAATACGGTTGCCTATCGCCGCGCGCAAATCGTGCGGGATCGGACCCTTGTGTTCGATAGTGAGATAGGAAATGCAGCGGCGCGCATCGAGGCGGTACGGTGCGGGAAATGCCGCGGTCGGGCAGATGTCGAGGCAGGCGCGGCAAGAGCCGCAGCTGTCGAACTCCGCCGGATCGGCCGGCAGCTCGAGCGTTGTGAAAATCGAACCGAGGAAGAGCCAGGAACCGTATCGACGCGAAACCAGATTTGTGTGTTTGCCCTGCCAGCCCAGGCCGGCGCGCGCGGCGATCGGCTTTTCCATCACCGCGGCCGTATCGACGAATACCTTCACGTCGCCACCGGCATTGGCCGTAAGCCAGCGCGCCAATCGCTTCAACCGCACTTTGATCAGCTCGTGGTAGTCGTCGCCCCTGGCATAGACTGAGACAGCGGCGCGATCGTGCGCTTTCAGGATCGCCAACGGGTCCGAATCAGGTCCGTAGTTCAATCCAAGCATGACGATCGAGCGCACTGCCGGCCACAACGCCAATGGCGACGCGCGGCGATCGGCGGTTGACGCGAGCCATTCCATGTCGCCGTGCGCGCCTTCGGCGATAAAGCTTTCCAGCCGCGCCTTCTGCTCCGGCGCGGCATCGGGTTTTGTAACGCCGAATGCATCAAAGCCGAGCGCACACGCTCGTTCTGCGAGTGCGGCCTTTATCGCAGCGGGTTCGCTCAGAAGTCGAGGTCGGCGTATGTCTCTGACGGCGGAATGCCGGCCAGCGTGTCGGCCAGGATCGTGCGGAACGACGGGCGCGATTTCACTCGCGCGTACCAGTTTCTTGTCGCTTCGTCTTCGTTCCATGGCACTTCGCCCAGGTAGTCGGCGACCGACAGATGCGCAGCCGCGGCAAGATCGGCCAAGGTCAACCGATCGCCGGCGAGCCAATCGCGTGTCCGAACCAGCCAGCCGATATACGCCAGATGATAGCGGATATTCTGACGCGCGGCGCGCAGCGCTTCGGTATCCGGAGGGCCGCCGCCCTGTTCCCGCGTCATGTAACGCTTGAACGCCCGTTCGGTGACCAAGGGCCCACTCACCTCCGCATGGAATTTGTCGTTGAACCAGCTCGCCAGCCTGCGCACCTCGACCCGGCGCCCCGGCGATTGCGGCAGCAGGCGGTCGGCATTCGCTCCCGGATAGATTTCCTCGATATATTCGGCAACGATCGCGGCGCCAGGTACCGGTGGGTCACCCTCGTTGACCAGCACCGGTAGCTGTGCGGCTGGATTGAGCAGCAGTAACTCCTCTCGCCGTTCCCAGAATCGTTCTTCCACCAACTGCACCGCGATACCGTATTCGCCGAGAATCAGGCGCACATAGCGCGAATGTGGACAGAGCGGATGATGAAACAGGGTCAACATGGCGTGCGAAATGGCGGCAAGGCCGCCGATGGAGGGAATCAACGTTTGCACTATAGAAAGCCGCTGCGGTGGTGCAAAGCAGTACGAATTACCGCGTTTTTTCGTTGCCTCAATGGCGCCTTTGCGTCAAAAGCGCTGGCCTAAATAGCCCTCGGCAACGCGCGCAAAATCTCCCGGAGCAGTTCATGCAACTCGATGCAATCAATGCGGCCGTGCCTGGCCCGGCCGCTGCGAATATCGATCTGATCAAGGCAGCCGTACTCGGCATTGTCGAAGGCCTGACCGAATATTTGCCTGTGTCGTCGACGGGTCACCTGTTGCTTATGGAGCAGTTGCTCGGTTGGGGCGACGATGCCTTCGGCAAATCGTTTGCGATCCTCATTCAGCTTGGTGCGATTCTCGCGCTACTGACGATTTACTTCGGAAGGATTTGGGCGCTCGCCACGCAGATGTTCACACAGTGGGCGGCCGCGCGCTTCGTCATCGGTCTGCTGCTCGCATTTCTGCCGGCGGCCGTGATCGGCGCGCTCGCGTATCACATCATAAAGTCTTACCTGTTCGACGTCCGCATCGTGTGTGTGTCGCTGATTGTGGGCGGGTTCGTCCTGTTATGGATCGATCGCCTGAACTTGCAGGCGCGGTATCACGAGGCGACCGCATTCAGCCTGCCGATGTATCTCGGTATCGGTATTATCCAGTGCATGTCCATGGTGCCTGGTGTTTCTCGCGCGGGCGCAACCATTGTCGGCGCGATGTTATTTGGCGCCGACCGGCGCTCAGCCGCGGAGTTCTCGTTCTGGCTGGCGATGCCGACAATGGTCGGCGCGTTTGCCTACGAGGTTTACAAGAGCCGCGGCGAGCTTGCGCTCGGCAGCAATATTACGGTGACCGCGGTCGGGTTTATCTTTTCGTTTATTTTCGGGTGGATCGTCGTGAAGACGTTCCTGGGCTATGTCCAGCGCCATAGCTTCGCGCTGTTCGCCTGGTGGCGTATCCTGGTGGGCAGTGCCGGACTTGCGGCGCTTTATATTGTGTAAAAACTAGGTGAGACGTTTGCGGAATTGACCGGTTTTCCGAAAGCGCCAGAGATACGATGGCACGACCGCTTCCATCGGCTCTGGCTCGATGCCCAGCCCTTGCAACGTCCGTCCCGCAGACTTGGCGGCTTCTGAAACAATATTATCACTGCGCAGCAACTCGACCTGGTCAGGGGTCAACAGCGGCTTCGGAAGATACTGCAGAAACATCGCCTGTGCCCTGGCCATGAAGAACGGCAGAGACACCAGCAGCCGCTTGCGCTCGATCGTTCTGAGCACAAATTGCATAAGCTCCTTGAAAGTTTTCACGTCTGGTCCGCCCAATTCATAAGTCGTCGCAGGGCGCGTCTTCCCGTCGACGGCATCCGCGATTGCGGCGGCAACATCACCGACGAACACCGGTTGAAAGCGCGTCAGTCCACCGCCAATCAGCGGCAGCACTGGCGAAATGCGGGCGAGCGCGGCAAAGCGATTGAAGAAGTTATCCTCCGGGCCGAAGACGATCGATGGCCGCATGATAGTGGTCGAAGGTTGCGCGGCGAGCACCAGCTGTTCGGCGTTGGCCTTGGAGCGGGCGTAGACGCTGGGCGAATTTGTGTCGGCGCCGATCGCGGAGACGTGGACCATGCGCGCGCCATGCGCGTTCGCCGCCAGCGCCACTTGCTCGGCGCCATAAGTATGGACCGCGTCGAAACGTTGACGGCCACGCTCAAACAGGATGCCGACCAGATTGATCAGCACCTGCGCGTCACGGGCGGCGGTTTCCACCGAAGGAGCATGCCGCAGATTGGTTTGCACGGCGTGGATCTGGCCAACGCGGCCGAGCGGCTGAAGGAAGCCGGCGAGTTCGGGTCGGCGCACGGCGACCCTGATGCGGTAGTTGCGCTTCGCCAGCGCGCGCACCACGTGCCGGCCGAGAAAGCCCGAGCCACCATACACGGTGACCAGGGTGTCATAAGGGCTGCGTGCGGTCATGCCGCTCTCGATTTCTTGCCGGCCGGGATGCCTCGAAACCCGGCAAATACAGGATCGGCCAAGCGCTGTACAGGGTCAAAACCCCTTCATTGACAAGCCAGAAGCGGCTCCGTATCTGGTCCCGACGAGCCCAGGTGGCGGAATTGGTAGACGCACTAGTTTCAGGTACTAGCGGTGAAAGCCGTGGAGGTTCGAGTCCTCTCCTGGGCACCAGCATTCCGAGCCTGAGAATCTGAATGACCATCCGCCTGCACCGTGGTGATCTTCCAGACCTCTCCGCCTACAAAGGCGCGGTGGCGATCGACACCGAAGCCATGGGTCTTGATCCCAACCGCGACCGGCTTTGTGTCGTGCAGTTGTCGCCGGGCGATGGCTCCGCCGATGTCGTGCAAATTGGTGCTGGCCAACGCAAGGCGCCCAATATCGAGCGGCTGCTCGCGGATAAATCGATGCTCAAGATCTTTCACTTCGCCCGGTTCGATATGGGCATATTGGCGAAAACATTCGGCATAATGGCGGCCCCCGTCTATTGCACAAAGATCGCCTCGCGGCTTGCCCGCACCTATACCGACAAGCATGGATTAAAGGACCTGGCGCGCGAAGTGCTCGGAGTTGATCTCTCGAAACAGCAGCAGTTGTCCGATTGGGGTGCCGACGAGCTTAGCGATGCGCAAGTGTCCTACGCGGCGACCGATGTCCTGCACCTGCATGCGCTGAAAGAGAAGCTGGATGGAATGCTTGCGCGCGAAGGGCGTGCCGATCTTGCCGCGGCCTGTTTCCGCTTTCTGCCCGACCGGGCGCGGCTCGATCTCGCTGGCTGGGCGGCCGAAGACATTTTTTCGCACTCGGCGTAAGTCTTTGAGTCTACGTTGCTATTGATTAAGCTGGCGAAATCCGCTGCCGTGTCGGGGCCATATTCGGACGGCAAGTTGCTTTGCGGGGCGTGAGATAATTTCCGAAACTTCCTTGAACTCAGACGAGCACCGGGCTTGGCATGAGCCGCGCGATCACCGCCAAAAGCGATCCAGAGACGTCGCGCGCCTATTGGACGACGAACCGCGGCGACACCGAGCGTGCGTTTCTCTCTGCGCGCCGCCACAGCCGTCTGGTTCGCATTCTGCGTATTGCCGTTCCGGCCAGCGTAGCAGTGGCAGTCGTCATTATTACGTTGATCACCTATTTCAATCCGCTGCGCATGCTCGCCCGATTGCCGATCAACATCGACAACCTGGTCGTATCCGGGACCAAGGTCACCATGGAGCAGCCACGTCTGTCCGGCTTCACGCGCGACGCTCGCGCATATGAGTTGACGGCCGATACGGCAGCACAGGACATGACAAAGCCGGACATCGTCGAATTGCGCAACATCCGCGCCAAGGTGGAAATGCAGGATAAAACTTCGATGGAGATGACTGCGGTCACCGGCATTTATGATGCCAAGGGCGAGACCCTCAAGCTTGATCAAGACATTTTACTCCACTCGTCAACCGGCTATCAGGGCCATCTGAGTGAGGCGTTGGTCGATATCCGCAAAGGCAATGTCGTCTCTGAACGTCCGGTCGAAGTAAAGCTGCTGCAAGGTACGCTAAACGCCAACAAGCTGGATATCGTTGATTCCGGCGACGTGATTCGTTTCCACGGCGGCGTCATCATGGACATGATGCTCAATCAACCTCCGCCGCAGCAAAAATCGGATGCGCAATGATGGTGACGCGCCGACCGCATTTTCTGTTGATGATCGCCGTCGCGCTGATCGTGCCCGGCGCAAGTCTATGCGCGCAGACGACCGCATCGCAGGGCCCGCCCAACGCACTGCAAGGCTTTTCGCAGAATCGCGATCAGCCGGTTCATATCGAAGCCGCTTCGTTGGAGGTTCGTGACAAACAGAAGGAAGCGACCTTTAGCGGCGATGTGCGCGTGAAGCAGGGCGATACGGGCATGCGCTGCAAGGCGCTGGTAGTGTTCTACGAGCAACCCGGTGAAAGTGCCGACAAGGGCAAGACCATGCAGGCAGCCGCTCCCGGTCCCGGTGGCGAGCAACGCATCAAGAGGCTGGAAGCGCGCGGTGCGGTGGTTGTGACGCAAAAAGACCAGACCGCTACCGGCGAACTCGGCATCTTCGACATGAAAAGCAACACCGTCACACTGACCGGCAATCCGGTCGTCATGACGCAAGGCCAGAATGTCTTGAGAGGCGATAGGCTGGTGGTTGACCTGACAAGTGGAGTGTCGCGTGTGGAATCGGGCAAGAACGGCCAAGGGCGTGTGCAGGGACTGTTTCAGCCCGGCGGCGCCGGGCCAGACATCAAACCGGGCGGCAGCGGCGCGCAAAACGCACGGCCGTCCCCCGTGCGGCCATTTTAGTTGAGCTGCAGCGTGATCGCTGCATGTGCGGCCACTCTCAGCTCCGGGAATCAGTTAAGGTCGCGCGCCCGGTGTTTTGTTCTATGCGCTGCGAGGTAGCCCGGTGAATATCCTTTCGCTGTTCTGGCGCCGGCCGCCTCAGACCCGCCGTGTCTTGACGCCGGAAGCGCGCGCTCATCAGGCTGCGCGCAGTGCGCAAATGCAGGTTTCGCAGCAGCGGCAAAGTGCCCCGCAGAATCAGGAACCCGCACGTCCGCGGCGCGACGGCGATGGCCGTCAGGCGACACGGCAAGCGTACCTTGCCGCACATGGTGTCGAAAAAAGCTTCGGCGGCCGCATGGTGGTCAGAGGCGTCACGCTTTATGTGCGGCGTGGCGAAGCAGTCGGTCTGCTTGGTCCGAACGGTGCCGGCAAGACCACAGTGTTTTACATGATCACCGGCCTGATCAACGCCGACAAGGGCCGCATCGAACTCGATGGTTATGACGTTACGACACTGCCGATGTATCAGCGAGCGCGACTTGGCATTGGCTATTTGCCGCAGGAAGCGTCGATCTTCCGTGGCCTCAACGTAGAAGACAATATCCGATCGGTGCTTGAGGTCGTGGAGCCGGACCGCCGCCGCCGCGAAGCCGATCTCAATGCGTTACTCGAGGAGTTCAACATTGCGCGCGTGCGCAAAACGCCGGCCATCGCGCTGTCAGGTGGCGAGCGCCGGCGCGTGGAAATCGCACGCGCGCTGGCAACGCGACCAAGCTACATGCTTCTCGATGAACCCTTTGCCGGCATCGACCCGATTGCCGTCGGCGACATCCAGGCCCTGGTCCGTCATCTCACCAATCGCGGAATCGGCGTACTTATTACCGACCACAATGTACGCGAAACTTTGGGACTCACTGACCGCGCCTACATCATTTATTCCGGCGAGGTGCTGATGGAAGGGCGCGCCGACGATATCGTGAACAACCCGGACGTGCGCCGCCTCTACCTGGGCGAAGAATTCCGCCTGTAAGGCAAGCCGGACACAATTCGTTAACGCGCACAATATTTATGCAGGACCAGCCTGCTTATTGGCATACCGCGCCAGCAAACCACCTGCTATAAACAAGCAAGAATCGGACCAATTCGCCGGAGCCCTTATGGCGCTGTCACAAAGACTGGAACTTCGCCAGACGCAAGGGCTGGTGATGACGCCGCAGCTGATGCAGGCCATCAAGCTGCTGCAACTCTCCAGTCTCGACCTGGCCGCCTATGTGGACGGCGAACTTGAACGCAACCCGCTGCTCGAGCGTGCCAGCGAAGACGACCCGCCGGTCGCCGGCGCAGAAGCCAACAGCATCGCGTCTGACGGGAATGAAGGCAGTTCCGCGCCAGCAGATTGGATCGAGGCCGATCTCGAGACGAGCCGCAGCTCGATGGAGCAAGGGCTCGGAACCGAGCTCGAAAATGTGTTTCCCGACGATAGCGGCGAAAAAAACCCAAAAGCGGAAGAGGCGCCATCCCCGGCCTATTCGGAATGGTCTGGCGCGAGTTCAGCCGGCGGCGAAGATTACAATCTCGAGGCTTTTGTCTCCGTCGAAACAACACTTGCCGATCATCTTGCCGAACAGATGGCGCTGGCGATTTCCAATCCCGCGGGCCGTATGATCGGCCAATACCTGATCGATATGGTGGACGAGACCGGCTACCTCACCGGAGATCTCGAGACTGTTGCCGAAAAGCTCGGCGCCAGCCGCGGCGATGTCGAACTCGTACTCGCGGTTCTGCAAACATTCGACCCACCCGGCGTGTGCGCCCGCAATCTCACCGAATGTCTCGGCATTCAGCTGAAGGAACGTGACCGTTACGATCCTGCGATGCGGGCATTGGTCGAGCATCTGGATCTTCTGGCCAAACGAGATCTCGCCGGCTTGCGCCGCCTGTGCGGTGTCAATGAAGAGGATCTCACGGACATGATTGCCGAGATCCGTACGCTCAACCCCAAACCCGGTCTGGCGTTCGGCTCGACCCTGGTGCAACCGATCGTTCCGGATGTGTTTGTGCGTGCGGCGCCCGACGGCACGTGGCTGGTGGAACTGAATTCCGACACCTTGCCGAAAGTACTTATCAATCAACGCTACTATGGACAGGTGTCGAAAACGAGCCGCAACGACAAGGAAAAGGCCTATATCGCCGACTGTCTGCAGACGGCAACCTGGTTGGTACGGGCACTCGATCAACGCGCGAAGACCATACTCAAGGTATCGAGCGAAATCGTGCGGCAGCAAGACGGCTTCTTCGCGAAAGGCGTGCAGTATTTGCGTCCGCTCAATCTCAAGACTGTCGCCGACGCCATTAGCATGCACGAGTCGACTGTCTCGCGTGTCACCGCCAACAAATATATGGCGACGAGTCGCGGCATTTTCGAATTGAAATATTTCTTCACGTCGTCGATTGCTTCTGCCGACGGCGGCGAGGCGCATTCGGCAGAAGCGGTACGTCATCGCATTCGCCAGCTGATTGAGGCCGAGAGCGTGGAGGAAGTGCTCTCTGACGATACAATCGTGGACAAGCTGCGCGACGCCGGAATCGACATCGCGCGTCGCACCGTCGCCAAATACCGTGAGGCAATGCGCATACCATCTTCGGTGCAGCGCCGCCGCGAGAAACAGGCGGCCAGCGCCTGAACGCACGCATCTTGACGCATTGACCTGCGGAACATTTCTAAGGTCAAATCTTTAGGCCGGGCGAATAATGGGCGGCGCTACGTCGTCATGGAGGCAGCCGATGCCTTTGCGCGTTTCGGGACGAAATATCAGTCTTGGTGCAGCGCTGCAGCAGAAAATCACCGATCGGGTCGAGGAGGCTACTTCGAAATACTTCCGGGGCGGTTATTCAGGCCATGCCACCGTTGGCAAAGACGGCTTTGGCTTCCGCACCGAATGCGTTTTGCATCTCGACTCAGGCGCCATGCTCGAAGCTGAAGGAATGGCCTCCGACGCCTATGAGAGCGCAGAACAAGCCGCGATCCGCATCGAAAAACGGCTTCGACGCTACAAACGCCGCCGCAAAGACCAGCAAGGGCGCCGCGGGGGGTGAAAATGCCAAAAAAACGGGGTCAAAAGCGGCAACCATAACCCGAGTTCGCCCATTGACGGCGGCACGGCCCACTCTTATGTTCCGCCGCCTTCAACACCCCCTCTTGCAAACCGGCGCTACCGTTCCCGATCATTGGACATGTCCATGACGCTCACCGACCTCGTCGCGCCGAATGCTGTCATTCCGGCTCTCAAGGCTACCAGCAAGAAGCAAGCGATCCAGGAACTGGCCTCGCGCGCGGCCGAACTCACCGGACAGAACGAGAAGGCAATTCTGGAAATCCTGCTTCAACGCGAGAAGCTCGGTTCGACGGCCGTCGGCAACGGCGTCGCCATACCGCACGGCAAGCTGTCGAACCTTGGCAGGCTGTTCGGACTGTTCGCGCGGTTGCACAAGCCGATCGACTTTGAGGCTCTCGATAATCAGCCGGTCGATTTGATTTTTTTGCTGCTCGCACCGGAAGCCGCCGGCGCGGATCACCTCAAGGCATTGGCACGCGTCGCGCGGCAGCTGCGCGATCCGGAGATTGCGCGCCGCCTTCGCGAGTCAACAGACGCTGACGCGCTGTATGCCGTTTTGGCAATGCCGCCGGCAAGTACTGCGGCGTAATCTCTGGGAGAAAACGGTCAGTGCACGCTGACCGGTTCGAGCTCCTGGCTCCAGGCATTGGCGAGTGCAGCTTCGCGCGTGTCCGTCAGCATGATCGGCGTACCGTCAGCCGCATGCAGCGCGAACAACTTAATGCCGGGCGCAATCTTCGGCGCCTGCGGGAATAAATTGGCGACGTCTTCCGAGCGGATCGCTTTGACATAAGCCAGACGCCCGTCGCCGAGCTGTGCCAGCGCTTCCTGAGTAATCACAGGATGAGTCATATTCGGTTCAATCTGTTTGTCGTTGGTCATGGCCCTCGACTCCTTTCTGATTCAACGCTTGACGCGGTCGAGTCCTGCTTCACGAGTCCGTCATTCCTGGTCGTTGATCGATATCGTTTTCACGATCCGTTCCGGGTGTGGCCGAACGAGATCAATCGACAGCAACCCATTCTTTAAGTCCGCTCCCATGACCTCCATGCCGTCAGCCAGTACGAAAGTGCGCTGGAACTGCCGCGCGGCGATGCCGCGATGGAGGTATTGGCGGGTTTTGTCGTCCTGCTGCCGCCCGCGGATCACCAGCTGACTTTCCTCGATGCTGACATCGAGCTGATCGCGGGTGAAACCGGCAACAGCGAGCGTAATGCGCAACCGCTCAGGGTTTTGCCCGTCGCGCGGCAACCGCTCGATATTGTAGGGCGGGTAGCCATCGGCCCCCTTGGCAACGCGGTCGAGCACACGCTCGATCTCGTCAAAGCCCAGGAGGAATGGGCTGGATAAGGACGGAACTCGCGACATTGGTCTCAAAGCCCTCGCTTGAAGCGACTTTGAAAGGGCCCCTTTCGGGCACCCCAACCCACCAGCGACTGCCGGCAGGTCGTTCCTAATATGGGCGGGGTGGGTTAAAGGTTCAAGAACACAAGGAATTCGGCCAAAATGCATATTTGGCCCCTGATTTCATGCGGAAACAGCCCTCTATACCCAAGCTGACCGTGCGCGCCGTCCGTGGGATGCCGGTCGAAGTTCCACTTACCTTCGTGCTCGGCACCAGCGCGGATGCTTTCCGCGTGGCGCCATTGCTTCTAATCGATCTGGAAACCGAAGAGGGCGTCACTGGGCGCAGCTACTTGTTCTGCTATCTGCGTGCAGCGGCGCCGGCGATAGTGAGCCTGCTCGGAGAGGTCGAACGCCTGGCCAAAGGTGAAGCGGTTACGCCATCCGAACTGTGGGCAAAGCTCGCGCGCCGTTTCACGCTGATTGGCGTGCAAGGCATCGTACGCATGGCGATGGCGGGCTTCGATGCGGCCTGTTGGGACGCACTTGCGATTGCGGCCGGTGTGCCTCTCGCGACTTTGCTCGGTGCCGAACCGCGTCCGATTCCCGCCTATAACAGTTGCGGTCTTGGTCTTACGCCAGATCTCGGCGCACTCGCGGACGAAGCGGAGAAACTGCTCCAGGGTGGTTTCCGCGGCATCAAGCTTCGTTTGGGCTATCCAACACTTCAAGGCGATATCGCGGCCGTACATACGGTGCGCAAACGGATCGGCGACAACGTGGCTCTGATGGTTGATTACAACCAGGCGCTCAAGCTGGACGACGCACTTGTTCGCGGACGCGCGCTTGATGCGGAAAATATTTATTGGCTGGAGGAGCCGATCCGACACGATGATTATGTCGGCGCTGCGCGGCTGGCGCGCGAACTTAACGTCCCGATTCAAATCGGAGAAAACTTTTCATTGCCTGCGGCGATGACAGTCGCGATCGAGCATCATGCGGCAGATTATGTGATGCCGGATCTGGAACGCATTGGCGGCGTTACCGGCTGGCGGCAGGCGGCGGACATCGCGCAGTCGCATGACATAAAAATGTCCTCGCATCTTTTTCCCGAGGTCAGCGTGCATCTGCTCGCGGCCACGCCGACCTGCCATTATCTCGAGTATGTCGACTGGGCGAATGCGGTGCTCGAGGAACCGCTCGCGATTGTCGAAGGCAAGGCGGTGGTTCCGTCGCGCCCCGGCAACGGCATGGTCTGGGACGAAAGCGCGGTCGAACGGTATCGGTTGCGCTAGCGCAGCGGCAGCTTGAACAGCCTGATAGCGTTGGCGCGGCCGACCTTTATGCGATCGGCTTCGCTGATCTCCACAGTGTCAAACCAGTCCGCGCCTTCACCGACATCCTCGAATGGCCAATCGACCGAGAACATCACGTGGTCAGTACCCATCACAGTCAGCGCGTTGACGAGCGCAGGTGTATCGAAGTTGCCCGATGTGGTGAGATGGAAGTGCTTGCGGAAATAATGCGCAACACCGTTCTTGGCAGCGTATTTGTGCGGGGCTTTCATCCAGCCGTTGCGATTGTCTATTCGCCAAAGATAGACAGGAATGCCTTCCCCGATATGACCGAGCACGATCTTCAATCGTGGACACTCATCGAAAACTCCACTGCCGATCAGGCGCAGCGCGTGCACGGCGGTTTCCGCCGCGAAGGCCCAGTTCGGGCCGAGCAGCCAATTGTGCCCTTCATATTGCTGTGACCAGCTCGGCAACGGATTGCGCGGATGCAGATAGAAAGGCACATCGAGCGCTTCCACAGCGCGCCAGAACGGCCGGTATTGCGGCAGATCGTAATAAGTGACGTTATCCGGCGTGCCGATCTGCGAGAAGCCGTTGACCAGCGCGCCGACAAAGCCGAGTTCTTTGGTACAGCGCGTCAGTTCGGCGATGGCTGCGCCGGGGTCCTGCATCGGTAGTGCGGCGAAGGCTGCGAAACGGCCGGGACGCTTGCGCACTTCGGCGGCGAGCACATCGTTGGCCTGCGTCGCAACGGCGATTGCGGTCTTGGTGTCATGGATTGCCTGGATCGCCGGGGCGTTGAGCGACAGGATCATCAATTCGATCCCGTGTTTATCCATTTCACGCAAGCGCGTGTCCTGGATGTCGAGCAGGCGGTGGCTTAAGTCCTTCCATACGTGCGAGCCGAATACCTGCGAATCGCCGAGTGTTGGTTCGATGGCGAAATGCTCTTCAAGCGCGATCTTGCCTTGCATGTCGGGGTCCAATACTACGGCAAAGAACCTGGCGGAAAGCAGTTGCCGGGAAAGCGCAACAACAGATAGCCCACAATAGGGAAGGCCGCCTAGCCGTGCGAGGGGTTGCCGGTGTCGTGTCATAGGGAGCCGCCGGCGTGCTGAAGTTTTCGATCTTCGACCATCTCGACAGCGATGGCGGGCCGATGGGACGTTTCCTCGAAGATCGCCTGCGGCTTGTTGAACTGATCGAGCAAGCCGGCTTCGGATCCTATCATTTGGCGGAACATCACTCGACGCCACTCGGCCTGGCTTCAAGCCCCAGCGTCTTTCTTGCCGCAGCCATTCAGCGCACCCGTAAAATAAGACTTGGGCCGTTGGTCTATGTCCTGCCGCTCTACCATCCACTTCGACTCTACGAAGAAATTTGCATGCTCGACCATCTCAGCGGTGGGCGCCTTGTGGTCGGTGTCGGCCGCGGGGGCGCGTTGATGGAGCATGAGCGATTTGGCGTCGATCCCCGTCAAGCGCCGGCGATGTACCATGAAGCCTTCGCGGTCTTGATGCAGGCTTTTGCGGCAGACGTCCTTAATTTCGAAGGCCGCTTTTACAGCTACAAGGATTATCTCGTGCAGGCGAAACCGGTGCAGCGCCCGCACCCACCCATCTGGTATGGCGCGCCCAACGCCGACGCGGTCGCCTGGGCGGCCCCGCGCGGGATCAACGTGGTATCGCTCGGACCGGCAGCGCGAGCACGCGCGATCAGCGACCGCTATCGTGACGAGTGGAAAAAGCTCGGTCGCAACGACGCAACACTTCCCGGCATCGGCATCACGCGGCACATTGTCGTTGCCGATACGGATGCGCAGGCCAGGACAATCGCGAATGCCGCCTATCCACGTTGGCGGGACGCCATCGAATATCTTTGGCGGCGCGCCGGCGTGGACTTCGTTCTGAAAGAAATCTACCCGCCAGATTTTGTCGACCTGGAGCACATCGGTCACGGCGTTGCCGGCTCGCCGGCAACAGTACACGACTATCTGACTCATCTGCAGATCGAGACCCGCGTCAACGTCGTTCTTTGCCAGATGGTGTTTGGCGATATGCGCGTACATGACGCGACCCGTTCGATTCAGCTGTTCGGCCGCGAGATCATCCCGGCGTTTGCTTAAACGCCGCTGCGGCGCAATTAGCCAGCCACCGCAATTTCGCAGTTCAGCGTTACCGGCGTCGGCAGGTCCTGGCCGTCAGCCTGTTCGTAGCCGATAGCGCGGAGAACGCCAGTCGCAGGACACATCTCGACCGCAAGGCGCGTCTGTGAGTTGAGAACCGGTGGCGCTACCCACGCAAATTCTCCCACGAAGGGATCGGGCCAGGATTCAAGATAGTTGCGTCTCGTGCGACTGTTCTCGGCAGCTTCATCGAAGGTGCGCGTAAAGAGCGCCTCAGGGCCCACGCGCGCTTCCCAAGATGGCCGATGCTCTAACCAATCGTTTGCGGCCCCGGTATTGTGACCGCGGCTGGCGAAGCCGTCTTGCGTGCGCTCGATCACACACCGTTCACCCTGATCGCAGCCGACCAATGTGTAAATTGCGGGACGCGCGATCGGCGTCGTCTCCAGCTGATGTTTTGCTTCGGCAAAAGTCTTGCAGGTCTCGAAAACAGCGCGCAGCAGATGGTCGGGCGGAATGGAGCGGATCCCCCACGTCTGCCAGGCGTTCAAGGCAATGTCATAGGGCCGCAGCCAGGGCCTCCGCGTGCGCCGCCGCATCGGAGCCTGGTTTATGCAGGCAGCGAAACGGCCTGGCGCAGACGCCGTCAGGATTCCCACATAGCCCGGCCACGTCACACTGTCGAAATCACCGGCAGCGCCTCGCATCCGCGCCACTTCGAGGTGACGGCCGAGCCCCGGGAACGGCCAATCCAATGTACGCACGAGCCACGGCGCGCCGCCTTGTTCGCAGGCGAGGGCGGTGCAGCCCCACTGATAGCAGCCGTTAAGAAACCAGATGCCGGGAAAGCCGAGCTCAACTGCGATGGCATGAACCTCTGCCGCGTAGGGCGAACGCGATCGCAGGAGCCACCGGCGGGTTATCGAGTCGATAGCTGGCAGCAGACCCGCGACGACGCGCGGCAACCAATCAACGCATTCGTCGCGCAGCGCCCGCGCCCGCGCGCGGCCTTCGGTGGCGTGGCGAATGGGGCCGTCGTCCCGGACATCGACGATCGGGACGGGAGCGAGTCGCGCGGCCGACGGCGTCGTCATATAAAGTCTATCTCACCGCAGGCGGACAATAATTTCGTTTCGGCTGTGGCAACTGCCCCAAACGCGATTGAATTGGTGGAGCCAGGGGGAGTCGAACCCCCGACCTCGTGAATGCCATTCACGCGCTCTCCCAACTGAGCTATGGCCCCAAGCCGTAAATTCGCTCGCCGATTTTGGGAAACGGCGAATGCGTCAACTTTCTTCTTCTTTCTCGATCGACTCGCCGATGATGTCGGTTACGTCGGCATCGCCCTCTTCCTGCTCTTCGATGAAGGCGGCATCGTCCATGCTCTCGTCGCCGATTTCGACCTCTTCCTCTTCGCCCGCCGCGGCGGTGGCGTCGGCCGCAGCCGGCTTCTTGCCCTGCTGTTCGGCCTCGGCATCCTCGAGCGAAACGAATTCAGCGTCCGCGGTCTCCGGCACGATGGTTTCGGTCGGCACCACTGGCGCGGGCCGAGCCGCCGCTGCCGGTTCAGCCCTCGCGCGCGGAGGCGTCGGCGCGACGATCGGTACGACTTTGCCTGTATACGGCGAAATCACCGGCGTCTTGTTGAGATCGTAAAATTTACGACCGGTATCGGGACAAACGCGTTTGGTGCCGAGATCGGGTTTAGCCATCGAGGTTCCTAGGAGGGCGGGGCCGTTTAAATCGGTGTTTCACTTGGCTAGTTGCAAGGCCCCTGTCAATAGCGCAAGCGGGCTTCATAGGCCCAAGGCGGCCGGATGACGGGGCGCGCGGCTGCGTGGTAGGACCACCCAGTTTCCAAGGATACCGCCCGGTGAACCCAGCAGAATTAACGCCGCTAACGGCCCGCCAAGGTGGCCCTTTGCAGGGCCGCGCCCGCGTGCCGGGCGATAAATCGATCTCCCACCGCGCCCTGATCCTGGCGGCGCTGACGGTCGGCGAAACCACCGTCGGCGGCCTGCTCGAAGGCGAGGACGTTCTTCATACTGCCGACGCCATGCGGGCGCTTGGCGCGCGTGTCGAGCGCACCGGCGACCATACCTGGCGCGTTTATGGCGTCGGGGTTGGCGGGTTCGCTCAGCCGGCCGGCGTGCTCGATTTCGGCAATTCCGGCACCGGGGTCAGGCTCGCGATCGGCGCGGTATCGGGCGCCTCCGTAACCGCCACCTTTGATGGCGATGTCTCCTTGCGCGGCCGGCCGATGCAACGCGTGCTCGAACCGCTGGAGAAGATGGGGGTGCGCGTCGTTCAGGTCGCCGATGGCGGGCGGTTGCCGCTGACGCTGCGGGGAGCCGCTGACCCAATCCCGATCGTCTATGAGCCGCCGGTAGCATCGGCGCAGCTTAAATCGGCGGTGCTGCTCGCCGGGCTCGCGGCACCTGGCGAGACGACCGTGATTGAAGCGGAAGCGACGCGCGATCATACCGAACGCTTGCTGAAGCATTTCGGCGCGAAAGTGAGCAGCAAGCCGCACGGCGATCATGGCCGCCGCATTGTCTTGCAAGGCCAACCTGAGCTTGAACCGGCGAATGTCGTGGTACCGGCCGATCCATCGTCGGCGGCATTTCCTCTCGTTGCTGCGCTGCTCATCCCGGGCTCCGAACTCATCCTCGACGCGGTCATGACAAATCCCTTGCGGACCGGCTTGCTGGCCACTCTGCGCGAGATGGGCGCCAGCATCGAAGCGCTGGAAAAGCGCGACGACGGCGGGGAGGAAATTGCCGACCTGCGTGTGCGTGCCTCGGCACTCAAAGGGGTGGACGTGCCGCCCGAGCGGGCGCCGTCGATGATCGACGAATATCCGATTTTGGCCGTGGCCGCGTCTTTCGCCGAAGGGGTCACACGGATGCGCGGCCTGCAAGAATTACGGGTGAAGGAATCCGACCGCCTGGCCGCCACCGCGGAAATGCTGCGCGCCAATGGTGTCACGGTCGAAATCGAAGGCGACGATCTGATTGTTCAGGGTAAGGGCCGGCCGGCCGGTGGTGGTGAAGTAAAGACGCATATGGATCACCGCATTGCGATGGCCGCACTGGTGATGGGTCTTGGCACGGACAACCCGGTGCGTATCGACGACAGTGCGTTCATCGGCACCAGCTTTCCGGGCTTCACCGAATTGATGCGTTCGCTCGGCGCGGACTACACATGATTATTGCGATCGACGGACCGGCGGCCTCGGGCAAAGGGACGCTCGGCAAACGGCTGGCCGCTCACTATGGCCTGCGCCACCTCGATACCGGGCTGATCTACCGTGCCGTTGCCAAGGCGCTGATGGATGCCGGGGAAAATTCGAATGACGTCGCGGCCGCCGCTGCCGCCGCCAAGTCGCTCGATCCCTCGCACTTCGATGAAATCGCACTCAAGACCTACAGCATCGGCGAGGCCGCATCGATTGTTTCGGCTATCCCCGCGGTGCGCGATGCGCTGCTGTCCTTCCAGCGCGAATTTGCCGCCAAGCCTCCCGGGGCTGTGCTCGACGGCCGCGACATCGGCACCGTCATCTGTCCCGGTGCGGACGTTAAGATATTCGTTACCGCGGCCCCCGAAGTCCGCGCGCGCCGGCGTGCTGCCGAATACAAGGCGCAAGGCCGGGATATCGATGAGGCCGCCGTGCTGGCCGATATTCGCAGCCGAGATCAACGCGATCAAAACCGCGCCGCGGCGCCCTTAAAACAAGCGTCAGATGCGCACTTGCTCGATACGACACATTTGGATATAGACGCGGCCATCCGGGCCGCCATCGACATCGTCGAGGCTACCCGAGCGGGCCGAGGGCGCAGGTAACCGCCCCTCGTGTTGGAGGACAAAGCCCCGCTCGAGCCTTTGCGTAAAGCGCGCCTGATCGAACCATCGTTCTGAAAGCACGGTTTTTAGCGCCGGCCATCCGGGATTCCCGGGGGTCGCCGTTGGTCTGCGGGACCTTCGGCCCGCGCATTTGGAACGCCATTCAAACCCGTCGGCGCGCCGCAAACAGGAGACTCCATGGCCACCGCTACAGCACCCTCGCGTGAAGACTTCGCCAAGCTGCTCGA
>Ga0335085_10006784_pt1 | contig 17988 bp, 22 predicted proteins | sample Lox_Sample_45_FD_206712 | JGI IMG/M metagenome (GOLD analysis project Ga0335085, IMG submission 206712) | Soil microbial communities from Loxahatchee National Wildlife Refuge, Florida, United States - Lox_Sample_4.5 | ecosystem: Environmental > Terrestrial > Soil > Wetlands | place: USA...
AGCGGCTCGTCAGTGTCTGATGCTGTCAACGCGGTGGCACAGGCAGAAGGCGGTCGCTACTTCACCACCGGCAACGGCAGCCTGATTTATCTCCAGCGCTGGGCTGTGTACAATCAGCCATCTTCTGCTACATTCGGGGATAACGCGACCAGTGCAAACGGTCCGCTGAATACGATATCGACGTTCAATTCACCTGTTGTTTACAGCTGGTCTCCGCAGAACAGCACGCTGACAGCCAGCCAGGTGCAGACATATGCTCCATACAGTGCATATTCGATGCTGCTGACGCCCACCAGCTCTGCGAATGCTGTGGCCAGCGCACAGAGCAGTACTTTCCCTGTGCAGGCGGGGCAAACGTATCGCTCCTTTGCCTGGGCGTACAGTCCGACAGGCTGGAGCACTGTTGGTACCGGATTCAGCTGGCTGAATTCCGGTGGCGGAACTATCTCCAGCAGCAGTGGCAGCACGAGCGTCCCGGCAAATGTGTGGTCCGCTCTTTCCTACACGATAGCAGCTCCCAGTAATGCGACAGCTGCTGTGCTCACCGTAGCAGAAACCGGCAATCCAGGTACGTCAAATATTCTGTACGTCGCTCTTGCCGGAGCGTATCTTGCAAGTCCGGAGATTCCTTTTGAAAAGGATGTGACGTACGACTATGACAATAGCATTCTCTACAGTGAGGTCACAGCCACTCAGCAGCGTGGTCCAAGTCAGCTGCTGACAGTTGCTGAGCGAAATCAGATGTCAGAAACTGAGTACTTCCGACGCAGTTCCCTCAACGTTAGTCCAGCAGTGGTGAGCAACTATGATGTGTACGGACTGGTGAACTGGAATTTGCAGCGTCTGAAGCAGCCGCAGCTCCGCATGGCGGGGATGACCATTCATGCGTCAGCAAATCCGTATGTGGCGTTCCCGGCAGTCCTGAATACCGACATCTCTGATATCGTTACCACGAACAGACGACCGCTAGGCGGAGCAGTCATTTCTGAGCTGGGTATTGTGGAACAGGTCAAGCACGAAATTGGCCCAATTTACTGGAAGACGTCGTACCAAATTTCCCCGTACTCGCCTAACAATGAGGTGCTCATGACCGACATATCCGGGCAGGACACACTCGGAACTCAGACTTTGCCCTGGTAGGGAGCGCCAATGCCCGTACCTCCATCAGTCTGGCAGGGCAGCGCTCCCGCGTCTGCTCAGCAGTTCAATCAAGATCTGTACAGCTACGACGGCAGCGGGTATGGATCAAACGGCATCAACTGGCACGCTAATCGCCCGGTACTGTACACCGCTGCCTGGCAGACACGCGGATTGAGTGCTAACACCGTCGGACTCAGCAACAACATCGCTGGCAGCGGAACAAACGCCTTCAACATTCTAGACACCGCTGCGCTATTCGGATTGGGTTCTGCTGGTCCAGGGCAGTATGCAGGCTACACATTTGTCGCCAGCGCAACATCCGGTGCGGGCACACCCGGATTGAATGGCGGCTACTATATCAGCTGCAATTTCACGGCCATGCATCCGGCAGCTAGCGGACCGGCATGTGTGGGCGGAGAACTGTATTTGCAGATCGGGACGGCTGCTGCCACTTTTTATGAGCTGGGCAACATTCAGCGCGCATACACCAGCTATCCTAACACCCCGATGTTCATGGACATCATCAACACCGGAGCGGGGACCGCTGGCTGGTCTCCGGGTGTGCTCGCTGCGGACGCATCTGCAGGAACCGCATTCACATACGCAAATACCACCGGCAGTCAAGGTCAGACGGTGCGGCAGTTCTGGATATGGGAATCTGTTACCGGAGGCGGCTCAACTGTCGCTGCACTGCCCGCACCCGGGACCGCGTACACTGCTGCGTCCACTATAACATCCAGCGGATTGAACAGCAATAATGGTATTCAGGGGACATTTAACTTCCTCAACAATCCTCCGCTGGTCAAATGCCAGCAGTTCGCTGGTACATCCATTCCTGCCACCACCATCACCACTATCCCGTTCAGTGGCGGTGCGCTGTACGACAACTACAGCGGATTCAATGCGTTCAATCATGAATACACCGTCCCCATCACCGGACTGTATTTGTGTCACGGCGTTGTCGTGTTCAACGACGGGACGGGCGCAGTGGCGTCACGCTCGTGCGGCTTCACCATCAACGGGACGTCTCGCATTGGACCAGCCTACGCCAGCGTTAACACGGGAGCCAACACTGGCTGCACGGTGACGCGCATCTACGATCTGCAAGCAGGCGATACCGTTAAACTGTACGCCTATCAGACAGACGTCAATCCTATCACACTGTCCACCAGCAACACCACGCGCTTTTTCATGTGCTGGCTCGCTGGAACAGGAAACAGTAATCTCACCTGGACGCCCCCGGATACGTCATTCCGCTGGCAGGCGGGCACACCCGGCAGTCAGATGCCTGCGCTGTTCAACACGCACATGGCGAACGACTTGAACTTTCTGGTCTATCGACCATACTTCACAGGCTACCAGACCACCGCGCAAACCGGACTCGGCAACAACACCGGATATCACATTATGACGGGCTGGACCGTGGGCGGCATTGTGCACGGTACCAATGGCGATCCGTACAACGGCTGGTCCAGCGCGAACAACAACTGGGTCGCACCCGTCAACGGCTGGTATCTAGCTGTCGGTGAATTTCTCGTGAATGATTCAGCTACCACTACCGGATATGTGACTGCGGGTATTTATGTGCCGTTTTCCGGCGGCTACACACCCCCGCATGCTAACAGCTATCCGCCGGATAGCTATCAGCAGATTTTCAACAATCTCAGTGGCTCAGGCGGTCCATTCGGAGCAACATGTGCAGGTCTGTACTATCTGCTGGCTGGTGAGACCATCCAGGCGCAGGTGCAGGCAATCAACTGGGGTACCTGGTCCACAGCTGTTGCCAGCGGTGTCAACAGTCATTTTTCTGTGGTGTGGATATGCAATTAGCTAGCACATTTATTTTTGGTATCATCCACCATCGTGCAGAAAGAAGATGATATGACGTGGGCGACACTATTCGGCGGTCTGGGCGGCGTTGTTTTGCTCATTGGAGCCGTCATTGGGGTGGGTCGAGGGATATTCCGTCAGATACAGGCTACAGAAAATCTGACAGAAGCCATGCAAGAACTGACATCAAAAGTAGAGGCACTCAATAGTCGCTGGAACGATCATGAAACGCGCATCCGCATCCTGGAGGATAGGGATCGTCGATGAAAAATACTGATGCTCTGCGGAATTCTCTGCTGGGTGTGAGCGTGGTCATGTTCCTGATAGCTGGATTTTTTGTCAACTATGAGATGAATCTGTACGCTATCCGGCACAGTCAGCACAACTGGTGCATCACACTCAAGCTGCTGACTGCACATCCGGTATCTAAACCCGCACCCGGTAATACCAGCAGGCTGGAAAACTATGAGTTCTATAAGGCGCTGCTCACACTGAAGTCACAGTTCGGATGCTAGATGGATATCACACTGGAAGAGCTGACTGTCGCACTGATCCGGACAGGCTGGTTTTTCCCCAGTCAGCGTGAAGCAGCTATCGTCGCTGCCCAGGACATTTTGACTGTCATTGAAGAGGAGCGCCAGTGAGTCTGTATGAGCACATTCCACATGAGCATATTGAGCAGCGGAAGGAAATCGGACCTGTTAAGGTCCATGATCAGCTCAGGAACGACAGCTGGTATAAGCGCGTCAACGCGAAAATTGCTATCTGGATTACTGTCGGTGTAGGCTCAATGACGTGTGCCTGGCTGTTTGCCATCCTGGCGATCGCCGGTCTGCCGACCGCGCTGAAGCCAGGCAACATCGGTCTGCTATTCTGGATTAGTTCTGACTTTCTGCAGCTCACTCTGCTATCCGTGATTCTCGTTGGCCAGAACATTCAGGCGAAGGCTGCTGACAATCGTGCTGAGCTGACGTATAAGGATGCAGAAGCGGTGCTAGCGGAGGCGCTGAAGATCCAGGATCATCTTGTCGCGCAGGACGAAGCGCTCACCAGACTGATCGACTCTGAAGATCAAGTCCTGACAAAGATGATTGACTTCCAGTCTCATCAGCACAACGTTGTGCAAGACGTAGAATCCAGTCCTGCGGAAAAAACAGGGCAGCTGCCGATGCAAATTCCCGACTCACCTGGTAGAGTGAGATTCGGAGAGGAGCACAAATGACATTCAGTCTCGGTACCTACGGGAAGTTCATCACTGCTATCGTCGGGCAGGCTCTCACCTACGTCACAGCACATTACGCCGGGCAGCCGTGGATCGCCATCGTTGTTGCTGCTGCGGCTGCGCTAGGTGTCTACGCAGTGCCCAACAGTGCGCCAAAACCACCGACGTTGCCACCCGTCCCACCCGCAGGACAGTGACATGACGCTCATATTCTACGACGCAGCCTTGCCGCCTCTCGTGCCTCCGCGTGCTGATGGTGTTGCCTTCTATATCGGAGGCGACACTCCGCATGTCTGGTCAAAAGCTGAGATTGATGCGCAGCCTGCACGCTACAGACTCCCCATCTTCGTGCGCAGCAATCCCCCCGGACCGGGTGCTAATGCAGACACCGCTGCTGCACTAGCGCAGCTGAAAGCTATCGGAGCACCTCCCGGAACGCTAGTAGCCTGGGACATGGAAACAGCTGCAGATGCTGCGTACATCAGCGAGGTGTATCAGGATCTGCGCGCATCCGGCTACAAGCTCATCGTCTACGGTACGCAGTCGGACGTGATGGCTAACAGAAATCCTGACGGTCTATACTTTGGAGCGGACTGGACGGATGTGGAGCATCTGCATTCCGGCGACGTGATGACGCAGTACGCGAATTTTGCTGCATACGACAAATCAGTTGCAGAAAGCGGACTGCCGTTCTGGGACACACATTCCAGCGCACCTACTGTCTGGCAGGAGACCATGATGAATGCACTCCCTACGCTCCAGCAGGGAGCTAACGACGCAAATCTGTCACACTGGTACGTGCGTCGCATCCAGGCAATCCTCAACGTCGTCTATCACCAATCCCTCACGGTTGACGGCGCGTTCGGTCCGACGACCACCGCATCTGTCAAGGAGCTGCAGAAGTCTTACGGACTGACGCAGGACGGAATTGTCGGGCCTGAAACATGGACTGCTCTGATTACAGGATAGGTGAAGTGAGAGATCTTCTCGTTATTCTGCCCTCCCGGAGTCGTCCACAGCGACTCCGGGAGTTTCTGGCAGCTTTCCAGGCAACTCGCGAGGCAACTACTGACGTTGCTGTGGCACTGGACAATGACGAACCTGAGCTAGATGCGTACGAATCCATCTGGGATGAGCTAGATGGCAACGACTATCTCATTCGCTACCAGGGTCCGCGTCGCACCATCACACCGTGGATCAACTACATCGCCGGTGAAGAACTAGACAACTATCGCGCCATGTGCGTGATGGGGGACGACGATGTGCCAGTCACGCAGGGATGGGATCAGCTGCTGCTCGCAGCAGTCGACGCAATGGGGGGCATCGGAATCGCTTATCCTGAAGACAAGCGACGGAACGACATACCAGAAATCCCTGTCATCAGCACAGACATCATCCGAGCCCTCGGATGGATGTGCCTGCCCGTGCTCAAGCACTTTTACGTCGACAACGTGTGGGGAGATCTCGGCAACGGAGCTGACTGCATTCGTTACTGTCCCGATGTACTCGTCGAACATCAGCATTATCTCGTGCGCTCAGACGTTCAGCGTGACATGACGTATATCCAGTCGGAAACACATGGTACTAGAGATCAGAGGGCTTACATGGGCTGGAGAGCGACAGACATGGAACGAGACATCGCTACAGTACGATCACTTAGACAACGTGTTTCCACTTTTTCCCACGGATAGCTCGATACATTGCTGTTGGAGTCACTCCAAATTCACGAGCCAAGTCAGCCTGAGTCACGTTTCCTTCGGCAAATCTCTTTCGGCATTCTCTGACGATGTCTTCAGTGAGCTTTGCACGAAAGTGCTTGGAGCCTACCACAGCAGTTCCATCACGAACTGTATCAGCTACGTTTTCCTTGCGTGTTCCGTAGCAGATATTTCCTACACTATTGTCCCACTTACCTGCCGGACCATGCCGAACTTCTTGACCTTCAGGGCAGGGGCCAAGAAATGCATCAGCTACTAGTTTGTGTACCCTGTACGTTTTTTGCCCCTGCCCAGGAAGACTGAGGCTCACACAAAGATACCAGCTTCTATCGAGACGCTGTGCTATTACACGTCCAGGTTCTTGTCTTGTTCCCTGACCTCCCCGACGACCTCCGTGACCACATGGGACCATACGATCAAGCGATCGTACGCTACCGAGGCTAGATACTTCATATATCCCCTCATACCCAGCTATAGATCGCCACTCTTCATTCATGTTGCTACTCCTGAAAAGACTCAGGAAAGAATTGGTGTCGTAAGACGCTCCGTGTCTGTTTCATACGCTTCACCTGAACGCGGTCCACGTGTGAACACCAGCACCCGGGTATCCTCCAGCGCCTTCCAGGCATGGGGGATGCCCGCAGGCTCACAGTGCAAGTTGCCAGGTTCCAGGATGTAGTCATGTGGCACATCCGGCTCTAGCACTACGAGCATTTTGCCGCTCACCAGATACACCCACTGGGTGGTGTGATGGTGAACGTGATTCCCGCGCACGGCATCTGCTTTGGTGAAGATTTCCGTGACGCTATCAATTGAGCCCAGCAGATCCTGGATCACACCGCGCTCATCCTCAAAACGATCAGGCACTGACAATCCTCGGCTCTGGTAGCGGAATAATGAACTTCCCCTTGTAACCACGCTCACGCAGCTTAGGGATGATGCTGTCAGCGATGTGCCAGCTCAGCAGCAGAGCATATTCGGGCTGATCAGCAAACAAGCACTCCTCATCGACAATAGCGATTCGAGTGCCGGGAATAGTCTGGCCGATTTTCTCACTGAACGCAACTTCACACACGCATTCCAGATATTCTTCTATGCCTGTGTAGTGAATGAGCGGAGTAGCGCGCGTGGTAGCACCGATCCCGTAGACTCGACTGTCCTGCATGACTACTACATCATCCAGCAGTTCAGACAGCTTATCCCGCACCCTGCTCGCACGCTCCGCCAGCGGACGTGCGTGCATCTTTTTTGCGTAGACGCGGAAGCTGCCGCCATGTGTAGGGATGCGCTCCACATCCACGATGTTAAAGTCATGCATGCTGAGCAGGTAGCTGAGAGATGCTATGGAGTAATAGCGCAGATGCTCGTGATAGATGGTGTCAATCTGCAGTCCGTGCTCGATGGACGACCAATCGTGATTTTCTGTGATAAATACACCATCGCTGCTGAGCAGCTCGTGCACGCCGGACAGAAACTCGTGCGGATTCGGGACATGTGCCAGTACGTTGGTGGCGGTGATAACTTTTGCTCCCCCGAAGTATTCCTGCATCTTACTGGCGAGCTTCATCGTGAAAAACTCTTGCTCCACCGGGATGACTTTTGCACGACACTTGGCAGCCTGATTGGTGGGCTCGATGGCATGGACGCGCACTTTGTTACTGTAACTGCGCACGGCATCCAGCAGCGTACCGTCATTAGCACCGATGTCGACTACCAGATCCCCGTTTCTAGCATAGAGTTCCGTAATACGCTGGGCGAGTTTATCAAAGTGCGTGCGCAGTGCAGCGGTGTTCCCCGTAACATAAGGATGCTCCCGGGGGAACATTTCTGTGTTGTCCACGATGTAACTGAGCTGCACCAGCGTACATCCCATGCATTCGATGAGCTTCAGTGGATACAGCTTACTTTCACGCTCAGCGAGCGGCTGCATTCCCAGATCGAGCACATCCTCAAATGCATCATTCCCGCAGATGCCGCACATAGTGATGTCACCCATGCATGCTCCTGGTGATGAGTTCCAGACCAGCCTGAGACAGTCCGCCATCGACCACAATATTCTGTCCCGTGATGTAGGCAGCATCCGGACCGACGAGAAAAGAAACAGTTCCGGCAATGTCATCCGGGATACCAGCACGTCCCAGCGGAGTAATACCTGCGGCGTACGGCTTAGGACGACGCTGTGTGCTGATGAGTCCCGGTGACACTACATTCACACGTACATCCTCATCTGCCCACTCCAGCGCCAGATTTTCGCACAGCGAAATCAGTGCAGCCTTCACCAGCGGATACACACCTCGATGTGGATGCGGCATGCAGCCACTGATAGAGCCAGTAGCGATGAAGGAGCCTCTCGTTTTTTTCAGATAGTAATAACCAGTGCGCGCCAGCAGCCAGGCCGCTCTCACATGCACGGCAAACATGTATTCCCAGTCTTCCACATCCACATCCACCAGACTGCCTTGTCTGGATTGTCCTGCGTTACTGACGATCAGATTTAGACCGTCACAGAACATAGCGGCCGTGTGCACTAGATCACACGGGAACTCAGCATCCTCCAGATCGCCGTACACCACGGCTGCTTCTGCGCCCATCCCGCGCAATCCAGACGTCAGCTCCTGGAGCGCAGGACTATCGGAGGTTGCAGAAACGACAATATTTACTGCCTCATCTCCGCGCAGCACAGCATCTCTGACGAGACGTCGAGCTATCGCCTCCCCAATACCTCCTGCGCTAACGCCTGTCACCAGTGCGCGCACCACTCTATCCCTTCCTGTACCAGTCCACCGTACGACGTACACCCTCGGCAAAATCCATCGACTCCACGTCATCCAGTGTCTGGATTTTTGCTGTATCGGGACAGCGTCGCAACGGTGAGCCGCGCTGGAGGACGCCTGGCACCAGCTTTATTTCTCTATCATAGCACGCAGCCACCGCATGCGCAACATCGCTGACGGTGCGCTCATCTTCCGTGCCGATATTGAAGATTTCAATCCTTTCTTTGCGCGGCTCCAGTATGAGCTGCATCTGCCGGACAAAATCATCTACGTAACAGAACGAGCGTGTTTCGTGGCCACTACCCTGAATGGGGAAGGGGATCACACCAGTCGGATATTCCCTCACTAGATGATTCATACGCTGGCAGAACTGCGGAATCACGTGATCAATTCCGCAGTCCTCACCGTAAATGTTGTGCGGACGTGCAATGAGCAATCTGCTCAGAATACCTGCCTGCGCCCAGGCGATTGCCGCTAGCTCGCAGGCAATCTTCCCACCACCATAACTGTAACGCGGATTGAGCACATCCGGCACCACCAGTGGTACATCCTCCGGTGTGGGTATCACGCTGGCCGTCTGGTACACCTCGCTGCTGCTCACCAGCAGCAGCTCACCCACACCTCTGTTCTCACAAGCATACAGCACGTTTATTACGCCACGCAGTGCCACATCCAGCATCTGCTTAGGACGATCGTAAAAATTCTGCGTCCCCTGCAAGTACGCCAGATGAACAACGGACTGCACGCCCTGCATCGCCCACTTGACGGCTGCTGGATCACGAATGTCACCGTTGAATATGGTGCAGTTGACGCCTTCCAATTTGTGAGCGCTGCCTCGTGACATGTCATCCAGGACGATAACTTCATTGTCCTGGGCGACGAGACTTTTCACCAGGGGCGATCCTAGTGATCCCGCTCCTCCCGTCACGAGCATCCGCATTGAGCGATTTCTCCAGTTCTTCTAGAATCGGCTTCCAGCATTCAGCTTCTACACGATCCGCATCGTACTGCAGAGCGAACTCTCGTGCCTTGTCACGCTTGAGGGTGCCCTTCCGCCACGCCTCATACGCTTTTTCGTACGACTTCTCGATCTCGGCAACGTGCGGCTTAGTCCACCATGCCTGATGCACGCTGTTCCAGAACGGCTCGCCTTTCACACGCCAGCCAGCTCCGCACAGCTCGGTCATAGCGGTGCAATCCGTCACCACCACTGGCACGCCGCACGCTTGAGCCTCGATGATCGGTATCCCGAAGCCTTCTCCATGACTGGCGCAGCTGAACAAGTCAAGAGCATTGTACCAGTTAGCCAGGTGCTCCGGAGTAATAAGCCCAGTCAGATAGGCGTACTGATCTGTGAAGCGGATGTGTTCTTCCACACCCAGCGCGCGGGAAATCTGCGGGAGATCCAGCGCCTGCGGTGCTGCTGTAGCTGCATGCACCAGCATCACGCTGTCCGGATGCCTGGCGTGGAATTTAGCGAACGCCCAGAACTGCTCCGCGTAGGATTTGCGCATCGCATCCTTATTCGCGGAGTTCATCCCGATGACGAACTTACCTTCGACCCCGAATTCGCGTCGGATTTTGTCACGATTATCCTGCACGCTGAAGACGTTAGTGTCGATGGCGTGCGGAGCGTAGAACGGCTGATAGCCAGCGTCCTCCAGCTTCCGCTTCCCGAACTTGCTGATGGCGATGGAACGCGCACCGGTCCCGCGCAGCGACACCTGATCTGCTGCGCTCAGCGGATCGCAATCCACCGGATGCCAGTGCACCATGTTCATGCCTTGCATCTGCTCCGGATTTACCACCCACACATCCATGAGCGTAATCAGCAGTTCGGCATCCAGGCGCTCGTAATGCGCCTTGAGAATGTCGTTCCCGTACACATCCTGCCCGCCAGGCAGCACCTGGATACCATGCCAGGTAGAACCCTGACCATTCAGGCCGTAGAAAGCGCTGATGATAACGTCGTGACCCATCGCGCGGAGACGCGGAGCCAGCATGGCGGTCTGCTGTCCATAGCCAGCATCTTAAAGTGCCCGCCCAAGGAGAATTACTGTGTAGCAGGACGCGCATTTTCAAACCACCTCCAACCTGCTGCCTGAGCAGCCGCCAGCATGCCAGCATGTCACTGAGCATGATCTTGAACAATGTTTTGTGCTTTCGTACTTGTTGTATGTGAAACTGGCACCACACTGATGGCAGATTGATTCTACGTCATCCACGCCAGATGCGCGACGCCATGCTGCCTTACACCTCTTTGAGCAGAACTTCTGATTCGGGCTCATGGCCCTAGTCTGATATTCCTGTTCACATTGCAGGCAGATAAGTGTTCTGTATTCTCTGCTTCTCCACGGTATCCGTCCTCTTGCTGTAGCTACTTCAGGACTGATCGGACGTCTATTAGCCGCCTGCATCTTCGCGGAAGCCCAGCGTACATTTCCCGGCTCGTAGTTACCGTCGTTGTCAACCCGATCCAGCGTCCACTTAGCAGGGCGGGGGCCTAGGTCACGTTCGATATCTTCAGCGAACAGGCGAGGATCATGCCAGCGTTCACACACGCTGATGCCTCGTCCACCATAGATACTGTAGCAGACATCGTTCGGAGATTCGCATCGATGGATCATCCCCTCCCATATTTTTATAAGAGGATGTTCTTGCCCACGACGTGACATTCCATGCGTCTCGACCGGCATGAGATAACCCTACCACGAATTCGCTCGCTGTCAAGACACAAAAAAGCGCTGCGTGTCTGACACGCAGCGCTAGATCAGATAGATCAACTCGACGTCGGTCCTGGTGCAGGTGCTGGAACAGTCACGGTCACTGTCACAGTCGGTCCCGGCTTCACAACAGCAGGTCCCGGCACCGTCGTTGTCACCACCACGCGCGCTCCCGGCTGTGTCACGTACACGGTATGCGGCGCAGTTGTCACACGCTGCGTCACAGTGCGCCCAGGTGTCGTCACAAATACTGTTCGCCCGGGCGTATGCTGCGGTGCTGCGGCCCATGCGTGCGTGGCTGTGGTGGTAACCCCCACGTAGCGCAGCTCTGTAGGGTCATGGGCCTGCCCTAGGGCGTAGCCTGCCCACGCAGCACCCGCCCCAGCGGCCAGGGCAAAAGCAACGGGGGCGGCAAGCCATACGTTAGGGGGCGTGCGCACGAATGTACCTCCAGTTTGTGTACGCGGCGGAACGGTCATATACTAGCAGGGTCAGATGGAAACCAGCCCTTCTGACACTGCGGTGGTGTGACAAGAGAGGGGCCTCACTCCGTTGGAGAGTGAGGCCCCTTGCTGTTATCCCTTGGCGAGGACGCCACCACCCGCACCCGGAATGCATCCGAATCCGGTGGGCGGCGTCATGCCCTGCTTGACCATCTGATTGAGGATGTTCAGGCAGTTCTGCTCCAGTGCGGACGCGCTGTTGTTCCCGCTGAGGGAGCTGGCGAGCGTCCTGTTAGCCGCTGCCTGCGCATTAGCCGTCTGCTCAGATTGCTGAGCGACCAGCGTCTCAGCTTTCTGGCTGGTGACCGAGTTGATGCGAGCCTGCACGCTGTCATCATATGTGACGTTCGGCGTGAACAGGGACACAATGTTCACATCCGTACCGATCTCGGTCTTGAGCGCCTTCTCCACCTGCTGACCGAGCTGCGGTACCGTCGGATTGGCCGGACTGCCTTCCGGCGCTGTGCTATTCAGCAGCGCCACCGGATTGTACGTGTCGAACGTGTTGTTGGCCACGTTCTGCAGCTCCGGGGTGAGCAGAGCATCCTGCACTCCCGCTGTACTGCCCTTGTAATTGCGGAACAGAGCATCAGCCGCGCCAGTCTGAATGCGCCAGCGCACCTTAACGTTCAGGCAGGCTGTCTGCTGTTCCGCGATGCGGACAGTCAGGCAGTTGCCACCCTCAAAGTCCGTGATCTGCACCGACTCGTCCATGTCCGTGTTGCTGTCCCACGGAGGAATAAAGTGCAGACCGTTGGACAAGTGTCCCACCGGACGCCCGAAGCTGGTGACAATGCCGATGTTCTGCGTGCCGACCTGCGTCCAGCTGGCAATCAGCACCAGGAGCAACGTCAGCGCACCGGTTATTGCCGCGCTGACACCTGTCCAGAAGCGTGCCGGATTATCCTGCTCCACTTTCTCGGTAGAATAACGCCCGGAGTTGACATGCACAGTGCGTGGTACAGCTCGCCACACACCTACCAGAAGAAATGTGATAGTCGCGAAGATAATCGCGAAAATGAATCCTGCTGACACGTGCTTCCTTTCCTCACTTTAGATTGCATACTCGGGGAATTCTGCATTCAGGATGCAGTCTGTTGCGTAATGACGTGTGACGTGATCATGTGGTGGCATGTCCCACGTCGCCATCACCATGACGTACTCCGCCAGCAAGTCCAGCTCGCGCATACGCGCGAGCTGGAACTTCCGCAGGCGATAGTACTGCTTACGACTGGTCATTGCCTTCGTAGGTGTCTTCCAGCAGTCTGCGGATGACTGATGCGCGATACCTGCGATGCCCGCCGATCGTGCGAATGTATGGGATCTTGCCGCTTTTGGCCCAGCGTGTGACGGTCTTGGCATCAACGCGGAACATGGCTGCGACCTCAGTTGGGGTCAGAAGTTCTTCCATTTCCGGTGCTTGCGTCATATGAATCCTTCCGGAAGTACGTACGGGGCATTAGTGCCTAAACCCCAGTGTAGCACACATGCCGCGCAAATGGTACATACGTTTGAGTCTTTTTCGCAGCACGAAGCCCCCGCCCGACTGATGCAGGCGGGGGCTTCGGCTGTGTCCAGGCTACTTCTGTTCCGGGGTCGCGCTAGGCAGATACATAGCCCACGGACGCGGTGCCACAAAGTAACTGAACGGATAGTTAGTGTTCGGCTTTGGAGCACTGCCGACCACAATGTCAAATCCGTACCAGTCAACCGTCACGTACCAGTTCGGCGGCGGTGACTGATCCAGCGGGGTCAGTGACACCAGAGGCTGGACGCCACTGACGGTGTACGGGGTGTGGAATGTGATATGCACCAGGCTGCCAGCTTGCGGATTGGCGCCTGTTTCAATGTTCACCTGCCCCACCGCGTCATTGCCGTTGACGCTGGCGGTCGCTCCCTGACCTGCGAACTGAGGATGGACGGTCGCCGACGCATTGACGTTCTGGTATAGTCGGGTTTGCAGCATGTCATTGAGATCCATGAGCGTTTTCCTCTCTGATGGGCTCACTCCTGATGAAGCCACTACCAGGCACACTACCAGGGTGCAGACAGCGGCAATGAGCAGTACCCCCGCTGCACCGATAATCTGCTCACGATACTTTTCCCACATCAGCCGCGTTCACCACCTCGACGAGTGAGACGTCGCGCTGTCATTGCGGTAGCCATGAGTCCGGCGACGCCCAGGATGCACCATCCCGCCACAGACCATCCGCTGATGGTGGCAGCCATTCCGGTGGCAGCGACGGTGCCTGCTGCTGTGGTGTTTGCGTACATACTAGTTGTCCTCTTCCTGCAGGATGTGGGCGTCGTTCAGCTCGTCCTGGGGACCATCGTTGGCGTTCATGACGGACATGTAGATGATGAAGATGACGGGAATCAGCAGCAGAATGACAGGCAGGACGCTCCCGCTGGCCACTTCTACGATGACTGCGAGAATTGCTCCCGCTATCAGCTGATCCGCATTCCTGCGGACAGCAAACCTCAATCCCGTGCTTGCTGACTGCTTGGGTGTCACGTTGAACACGCTGGCCTTGAATGTGGAGCGCACCGATGCGAACAGACTCACGAAGAACATGGAGCCGAATAGCATCATCGAGTGCAGCAGATAACTGAGCAGCCTGCCCTTCGGTGCCTTGCGCCAGGTGAGCATGTCGTTGATCATCGGCGCGAACAGACAGACGACGGTAGGTGCCAGCATCCACAGCGGATACTGGTAGCGGAATCCGATGAGGGGGAACAGGATGGCGTTGACAATCACATACAGACTGAACACGCCTGTGAGTGGCAGACTGTACGTGAACAGGATGATGTCCAGACGCTCATACCAGCGGAATGCCCTGTCGAACAGGATGCGCCTGGTGTAACGACGCATGAACTCCATGTTCCCGTCTGTCCACTTGCGATGCCGCTTTTTGAACGCGGCATAGTCAGGCGGGAATTCCTCCTCACATATGATGTCCGCTGCGAAGTCTGTGCGATAGCCAGCGCGCAGACAGTCGATGGCGAATCCGATGTCCTCAGCGACAATTTCCGGGAAGCCGCCTGCTGCCTGATACGCCTGGCGACTGATCATCGCACCGTGCCCGAGCAGACTGAGAAATCCAGCGTATGCCTTGACCAGCTGATACACGGGGAAGTGACTGTCCACCCCGGGTGCGAACGTGCGCATGAATCTGGTCCTGTTGCGGGTGGCTATGTGATTAGCCTGGACGATGCCCACGCTGGGATCCTGAAAGTAGTCCAGGATGCGATCGATGAAGGAGCGCGGCAGTATCTCGTCTGAGTCAACTATGACAAAGTAGTCATAGCGCTGCCCTGCGGCAGTGCGCAGAAAGTGATTCAGATTCCCCGCCTTGTAACCCTGGCGATTGCTGCGTCGGATGACGGGAATTCCATGCTCGGATGCGTACGCATCCACCTGCGCTCTGTAGTTGTCCTTGTAGCTGTCATCCAGGATGACGATCTCGTAATTCGGATAGTCCTGGATGATGCTGGCGCTGAGTGCATCAGCGCTGAAGTCATTGCAGGTAACATACAGCAGTCCCACCAGCGGCGTCGCCTTGCTGGCGCGTGGAGGCGGGGACTGCCTGCGCCAGCGCGTAAGTCTGTACGCGAACGGATAGACGACATCCTTCACGCCGTTCAGCCAGAAGAACGTGATGAACAGGGCAGTGGCAGCGACCAGACCACCTACCCAGTCATTGTAGCGTATCCCACGTTCCACCACTGGAACCACGGCAGCGATGTACGGGACGCACAGCGCTGCCCACAGTGTGACGATGATGACGTACATCCATGCCGTACGCTTCACCACGCGACTGCGCGTTACTGATGATTTCCCTTCCGCAACTCTGACGAGATCCAGGAAAAGCTCTGACGTCTCTTTCCCGGCGGTGCTTTCACTGAGCACTCGTGTAGCATGTTTTGCTACATAATCCACTCGTATTCCCTTCCTGCTCTATGCGGGCGGGCCATGCACAGCGTACCACATACTCAGGTGATTGCTGGCTCCAGCACCGCCTGCGTCATCGCGAACATGCGCTGCCAATCCGCGTTCAGCTCCGCAAGATGCGGCTCTGTTACGGTAACGGAACGCTTGACGGCTACTGGATCTGCCATTGCCAGTGCTGCATCCAGTGCCAGCCACGTCAGCGTGCGCAGCTGCTGACGCAGCAGCTCATCGTCGCGCGCGCTGCACGCGCATTCCAGCAGTGCCAGCTGCTGGAGCGCAGCGTCACTGCTGCGCATCTGCAGCGGGAACGCATCTACCATTGGACAGACACTCGGCTCTGTCCTCGCGGCCTCAAACAGATTAATCAGCGGACTGACGTCCCCCGCCGTTGCCGGATCATACAGTCCCGGATATGCTTGTTCCTCGTAGCCGCGCTCGTAGCCGACCACTGTAATCGGACTGGCGCTGTTCAGCTCGGCGCGCACACCCTCCGCCACATCCATCAGCGCCACTGGCCAGCCCAGATCCCGGATAGCATGCACGCGCAGCTCCCCCGTCACTGCTCCTGCACTCGCAATCTGCAGGAGCTGCGCGCTTTCTGCTGCCGACTGCACGTAGAAGGCGATGTCCGCACTGTGCAGTCGGATGGGCTCACCCGCATGTGCCCAGTCACGCAGTCGCTGAACAATAATTGAGTTGTCAATGACGTGCGTGAAGCGCGCGGCGGACACCTGCAGACCGCTCTGCGCAGCACAGACGCCCAGCCATTCCGCACAGCGCTTGCTGGCTGTGTACATGTCCGGACTGTAGGGACGCACTGCCTTGCCGGTGGATGCCATGACCACAGGGACGCCCAGCTCTCCCGCGACGTGGAGAACGTTTCGCGTGCCAAATACGTTGGTGGTGACGGTGCGATGCACCGCAGTTTCTGCCAGTGCGGGACTGCGCTGCGCCGCCGTGTGGAAAATGATGTCCGGTCGGGCAAAGCGCGTCAGGATTTCCAGACGCTCACGATCCCGGATGTCAACGTTCCGATAATACAGAGCCCCTGGAACTAGCGGATAGCTGTCTGTATCGCCACGACTGACGCTTATCAATCGTTCCGGGCGATGCTGAGCCAGCTGCTGCATCAGCATGCTTCCGATGCAGCCCGTACCCCCCGTGACGAGTATTCGCGCTCCAGACCAGTCAATTTGCGTAGGCATACACAGCTCACGCTGCGCGATAGACTGGAATCGCGCGTAATCATCATTGATCATGCTTTATCCTTTCCTATGGAGAACGCGCTCCCGGGGGTTTGCCGGGGAGCGCGTCCCATGAACTGACTGCTGCTTCCCCTCAGCACGTCAGTCCACGTTTTTGCCGTGCACACGCACACTACCAGCGTCCGGGATATGTGCACGCCTGTGTTATGCAATGGTTATCCAGCGGGCACAGGTGCCTGCGTCGTCGCAGGTGCTGTTCTGGGATGGCTTGTCGCAACGCTAGAGAGCGATGATGGAGCTGGAGCGGAGGGTTGAGGTAGGTCGATGGTGGACTGAGCTGTGGTGGCCGGACTAGTCGGAGTGGACAAGGACGGGCTAGTCGTGGGAGTTGGGCTGACTCGACTGGTCGCTGGTGCAGGACTGAGTAGGCTTGTCGATGGGGACGGAGATGGGAGGACCGGGGTAGTCGGAGGCGGCGTGCTGCGGGAGCCGCCGAACGTGGTGCCGTAATCCTGCTTGCTGGTAACGAGTCCATGCAGCGTCTTGTGTGTGGCAGCTTCCACACCATAGAGAACACTAAATATTATGAGAGCAGTTATCGCTGCTGCACCTGCACCCAGTGCAGCCTTCTTGATGGTGCTCTCACGTATCCAGGTGCCTAGTACCTTCACCTTCTTTACGTGAACGCGGAGATTCTTGTCCACCTTTTCCAGCGTGGTGATGATTGCTGCAGAAATGAACACTCCGGCAAACGTGCCCCAGCGCGTTCCCTGATCGCCCAGGAACGAGCCGATGACAGGGAGTCCGACAGCAGCGGTACCACTGTAGATCAGCTTCAGAATCGAATCAATTGAATGTGATTCTGGCTTACTGGCTGCGGGATCTGGTGCAGTCATAACGAAAAGAGAATGTCCCTCCCTG
>Ga0335085_10006786_pt1 | contig 17980 bp, 18 predicted proteins | sample Lox_Sample_45_FD_206712 | JGI IMG/M metagenome (GOLD analysis project Ga0335085, IMG submission 206712) | Soil microbial communities from Loxahatchee National Wildlife Refuge, Florida, United States - Lox_Sample_4.5 | ecosystem: Environmental > Terrestrial > Soil > Wetlands | place: USA...
CTGCACTACAAGCGATCGCGAAAATGTTCTGGTTGACAGTGAAGCCGTTACCGTCCCGCCGCGGCGGTTTTTGCCCGGATTCTCAGCCCAACTGCGAAGGTCGGGCTAACGATATCCAGGTGAGATTGACCTGGACCAGAGAGCTGAAGCGCCGCTTCTGCTCTGCCGGAGTGATTGGCAGGGGGCGTGCGGGTGACGACGAGTGGGTAACGTCATCAGCCTGGCCCTTCTGTTGCTCGCCGCGAACAAGGCTTCCCAAGGGCAACCACTCCTTGTGTTATCGCAGAGATCCAATCATTGGTATTCAACCGCAACGTGGGCACAGCATCCCGGACGCAGACTTACGTCGATACCGGATACCGCCGGATGGTCGCGTTACGCGGTAGTGCCTGCGGGGACGGAAATCAGGTTTGGACTGGACCGCCGATGTACCTTTATCAATAGCGGCCGCACGCCACGGTCGAAGGCCATAGTTCGCGTATCTCGCGGGGAAGCATGTGCGCCACGTCGTGAATCTCTCCTTAGCTGACACCGTTCGCCAGCACCTGGAAGACGGCGCGCGGCCTTTCAGGGTCGATGTCGTAGCGCTCCATCTCTCGCCGCATGCGGCCGAGAAAATCCTCGCGATGGCGTTCCTTGACGGGCTTTCCTGTGGGATCCCAGCCCTCGAAATACAACACCCGGATCAGCATAGGCAGCTGCGCCGCCAACTGGCCCGTCTCCTTGACCGTAAGCCGGTCACGCAGGGCATGTAGTGTTGCGCGCAAGATCGCATAGGCATCCTGCATGTGACATCCGACTATCCCCATCACGTTATCGAGCCAGACGTTCGTCTTGTGCAGCGTCCGGTGGAACATTTCGAGCCCCGTTGTACTCATGGCTTTCCCCCTTTTGCGCGTGGCTATGAGACAACCTCGATCAGGTTCTCAACCTCGGTAACACCGGGCGCGGACCACGCAGCACTCTCGGCTTCCTCCTTTTCACTCCAAGAACGCACCGTGCCACCCAGCGTCACCCAGCTACCATCGACTTCGACCGTAATCCTGCGGGCATCCAGTTGGGCGCTTCGTTGGAGCGCCTCCTCAATCTTCCTTACGATCTTCTCAGGCGGCGCATTGGTCTTGATCCTGATTTTGTTTATGATGTCTCGGACACCCTCCAGCTTTCGTATGGCGGATTCTGTGAGCTTTCGCTGAAATTGCCATTTGACTTCGCCTTCGAGAGTCACCCGGCCGTGGCTCACCGTCACCATGATTCTTTCGCTGGGTATCAGGACGTGGCGATCGAGGGCCTCGACTGCCGAGCGAGCGATTTCGCTGTCGGTCCGTTCCGAGCCGAGCCGAACCTCGATGTCGTTCGCCACAGCCCGCACTCCGTACACGTTCTTGGCGGCCTTCTCCGCCTCAGCTTTCATCCAGATACTCGGCACGAAACCGTTGAGAGTGACGACTCCGTCGCTCACCGCCACACCGATGTCGGAGTTCGCCAGCTGCGGTTCCCAGAGAATTGCGAGGTGAACGTCCTTCCGGATTTCATCATCGGTTCTCGTATTGGCTGCTGGCTGGATTGCCATGGCTGGATCTCCTCGATGAGTGGCCAGGTTTTTGCTGTCAGGTGGTCCATTGCAACCGCGCTGCCAACCCATCGGGCCGGGACTCCGGCTTCCAACACGTTGGCCGTCTACGGATAGACGGCCAGCAGTCCAGGTTTAGATAACGCGTCCCGGCCTGAATCGGCCAGACTACGAGGAAGCCCAGTGCCCGCACGCCTTCCGAGGCGCGGCTGGACTCTGGCCCGCAATCTGCACCCGCACCCAGTATGGCAAAGGCAATCGGCATCGACCTGGGTACCACGAACTCCGTAGTCGCCGTTATGGAGGGCAACCAACCCACGGTCATCATCAACAGCGAGGGCAGCCGGCTAACTCCCTCTGTGGTGGCCTTCACGAAGACAGGGGAACGGTTGGTCGGCCAACTTGCCAAGCGGCAAGCTGTCTTGAATGCGGAGAACACGATTTACTCGGTCAAACGCTTCATCGGGCGCCGCTATTCCGAAGTGCAGGCGGAAGTCAAAAATGTGCCTTATAAGGTAGTGCCCGGGCCGAATGATGCCGTGCGTTTCGTGATTCAGGGCAAGGAGTATTCGCCGGAAGAGATCTCCGCTCAGATCCTCCGCAAACTCGCCGAAGACGCCACGAAATACCTGGGCGAGAAGGTTACCGATGCGGTCATCACCGTTCCGGCTTACTTCAACGATGCACAGCGCCAGGCGACCAAAGACGCCGGTAGGATCGCCGGGCTGAACGTCCTCAGGATTATCAACGAGCCGACTGCCGCTTCGCTCGCCTACGGTCTCGACAAGAAGAAAAACGAGACCATCATGGTCTTCGACTTGGGCGGCGGGACGTTCGACGTCTCGATTCTGGATGTGGGTGATGGCGTGTTCGAGGTCCGCTCGACTTCGGGCGACACCCATCTGGGCGGTGACGATTTCGACAAACGGCTGGTTGATTATGTCGCCGAGGAATTTCAGCGCGAGCAGGGGATCGATCTACGCAAAGACCGCCAGGCGCTGCAACGACTAACCGAGGCGTCCGAAAAGTCGAAAATCGAACTCTCGAGCGTCCTCGAAACTACCATCAGTCTGCCGTTCATCACCGCCGATGCAAACGGACCGAAGCACCTGGAGATGAAAATCACACGGGCCAAATTCGAGCAGCTTACGGCCGACCTTGTGGAGCGCTGCGTCGGTCCGGTAAAACAGGCGCTCGCCGACGCCAAGATTAAGGAGTCCGACATTGAGGAGTTGATCCTCGTCGGCGGCGCAACGCGAATGCCCGCCGTACAGTCGCTCGTGCGGCGGCTCACGGGCGGCAAGGAACCGAACCAGTCGGTGAATCCGGATGAGGTGGTGGCGGTCGGCGCGGCGATCCAGGCGGGCGTCCTCGCAGGGGAAGTGAAAGGCGTCCTCCTGCTGGATGTAACGCCCTTGTCGCTCGGACTCGAGACGCTCGGCGGCGTCATGACCAAGCTCATCGAAAGAAACACGACCATCCCCGCCCGCAAGTCCGAAACCTTCTCCACGGCGGAGGACAACCAAACCGCGGTCGACGTCCACGTGCTCCAGGGCGAGCGCGAACTAGCGCGCGATAACCGGACCCTCGGCAACTTCCGCCTGGAGGGCATACGTCCCGCGCCCCGTGGCGTTCCTCAAGTCGAAGTAACGTTCGATATCGATGCCAACGGCATCCTGACAGTTACCGCCAAAGACAAAGACACCGGCAAGGAACAGAAGATCACGATCAGCGGCTCCACCCAGCTTTCGAAGGAAGAGATCGACCGCATGGTGAAGGACGCGGAGGCGCACGCAGCCGAAGACCGGCGAAGGCGCGAGGAGGTCGAGGTGCGCAATTCGGCCGACTCGATGGCTTACCGGGTGGAGCGGCAACTACGCGAACTCGGCCCGAATGTTCCGGCCAACGAGAAGGCGCGTGCCGAGCAGTTGATCGGCGAGATTCGCGACGCGATCAAGAGCCCTTCGCCCGACCTCGCCCATTTGCGCCAAATGACCAGCGACTTACAACAGCTTGCCTATGGACTGACGTCTGCGCCGCGCACCGGAGCAGCCGGAGGCGGTGAAGGCGGCCCGCGTGGAGACGGCGGTTCGTCCGGCAGCCAGGAAGATGTCATCGACGCCGAATTCAAGGAGGCTTCCTAGAGCCCGCAGGACAGAGGTGGCATTATGGCTGCTACTACGGAAAACGACAGCACGCCGGCTGCGGGAGGAGTGCCGGAAACGAACAGGCTTCAGGACGAATTGAGGCGCGAGCGCGACATGCGCCTTCGCGCCCTCGCCGATTTCGACAATTACCGCAAGCGCATCGACCGGGAGCGGACGGACGCTGCCCAAAGTGGTAGGCGCGACATTGTCCTGAAGCTTTTGGATCTGGCGGACAGCTTCGACCTCGCCTTCGCGCATGCCGGCGAAGCGCCTGCCTCTTGGGTGGAAGGCTTGCAGTCGATCCGTCGGAAACTGCTCGGTCTGCTCGAGTCCCAGGGCGTGACGCCGTTCGAGAGTCTGGGAGAGCCGTTCAACCCCGAACGCCATGAAGCCATCGGCACGGTGGATAGTAACGATTACGAGCCGGGCTCGGTGGCGGAAGAACTCCAGCGCGGGTACCGCTGGGGCGACTCGCTCCTCAGGCCCGCGAGGGTGCGCGTCGCGCGATGACCCCGGCAACCCACGATGGCGGTCAAATTCAAGGACTACTATGACGTTCTCGGCGTTCCCAAAACGGCGTCGGAGGACGAGATCCGTAAGGTCTACCGCAAGCTTGCCCGCAAATATCACCCCGACGTCAACCCGGGCGACAAATCCACCGAAGAGAAATTCAAGGAAATAAACGAAGCATACGAGGTCTTGTCAGACTCCGATAAGCGGAAGCGCTATGACGACCTCGGTCCGAACTGGAAGGCCGGCGCGGACTTTACGCCGCCTTCCGGATGGGAGCGCGCCGGAGGCAACGGTGCTGGTTTCGAAAGCATCTTCGGGGCTGGAGGAGCCGGCGACTTCAGCGATTTCTTCGAGAGTCTCTTTGGCCGGCGCGGCCGGCGCGGCCCGGGATTCCACATGCGTGGCCAAAATGTCGAGGCCGAGATCGCGCTCACCCTCGAAGAGGCGCATCACGGAGGGACGCGCACCATTCAGTTCGACTCCACCGAAACCTGCACGGAGTGTAATGGGACTGGTTCGAAAGACGGGAAGGTCTGTCCCGTATGCCGCGGCGCGGGTGTGGTCCGCCGCCCCAAAGTGGTCGAGGTGAACATACCCCCAGGTGTGCGTGATGGGTCAGTGATCCGCTTGGCCGGGCATGGTGAACGGGGATCGAATGGCGCTCCGCCCGGCGACCTCCTTTTGCATGTGAGCCTGCAACCACACCGGCTCTTCGAAGTCGTAGGAGAACATGACCTGCAGGTGGAACTGCCGGTGGCGCCCTGGGAAGCCGCGCTGGGCGCAAAAGTGCCCGTGCCGACGCTGGATGGCTCGGTGGAGATGACGATTCCCGCCAACTCGCAAGGCGGTCAGCGGCTGCGGTTGCGGGGCCAGGGAATGAACAAGCGGGGAGGGGGCCGCGGCGATCAGTTTGTGAAGCTGAAACTTGTCAACCCGCCTAAGCTCACGGCGAAGGAGAAGGAGCTTTATGTGAAACTCGCCGCCGCATCGCATTTCGATGCGCGCGAATTGTTACCGGCCAGATAGGCAAGGAGACATATGCGTTGGTCTGTGAAAATCGCCCGCGTCGCGGGCACTGAAATTCGCCTTCATATCACGTTTCTGCTCTTTCTCGGCTGGATTGGAGTTGCTTATTACCACGCAGGCGGCCTTGAAGCGGCGCTCAGAGGTGTGGTCTTCATCACTCTGTTGTTTTCGAGCGTGGTGCTACATGAACTCGGTCATGTCGCTGCCGCGAGGCAGTTCGGAATCCAGACGCCGGATATCACTTTGCTCCCTATCGGCGGAGTCGCTCGTTTGCGCCGGATGCCCACCAAGCCGCTCCAGGAGATCGCCGTGGCATTGGCAGGCCCTGCCGTCAATGTGCTCATCGCCGTGCTTCTGGTCCTGCTTGGCGGCGCGAGGGTGACGCTCGGAGAACTACTCATTCCAGCAGCCGGGGCTCAGACTATGTGGACCAGACTCGCCACCGTAAACCTCTGGCTGGTCCTGTTCAACCTCATCCCCGCATTTCCCATGGATGGAGGCCGCGTCTTGCGCGCGCTGATCGCTTTGAGGGCCCCCTATACCAGGGCCACACGCATCGCGGCCGGCATCGGCCAGGTCTTCGCGTTCCTGATCGGGTTTCTAGGTTTGTTCGGCAACCCGATGTTGATCTTCATCGTCCTGTTCCTGTATTTAGGCGCGTCGCAGGAAGCGGCCGTCGCGAGCCTCAAAGATGTCTCGGAGTGGCTGTCGGTTTCCGACGCCATGGTCACGGATTTCTCCGTGCTCTCATCGGAATCAACCGTCGCGGAGGCAATAAATGCCTTGCTGCGTAAATCCCAACATGAATTTCCGGTAGTGGACGGCGTCGGGCGGGTGCTCGGCATGCTGACGCGCGACGACATGATACGCGCGCTACAGACTCTCGGACCGGATACCCGGGTCGCGGACGTCATGCGGCACGATGTTCCAGTCGTTGCGCAGAACGCCAGCCTCGAAGATGCGTTCGAAAGCATGCAGGAATCAGGTAGTCCGGCACTTCCGGTCGTCGATTCCCGGCGGCGGCTGGTGGGCATTCTTACCCTGGAGAACGTGGGTGAATTGATGATGATTCGGACGGTGGCCCGCGCCTCGCGAAACCTGGGTGGGCGCATTCCGGCGGCGCTGCGGCCCCACGGCGTTCCGCAGGCCTGACCGCTCTCGCCGTCTCTTGAAGGTGATGCGATGGATCCGAACCGTTTCACAGAAAAGACTCAGGAGGCCTTGCAGGCTGCGCAGTCGCTGGCAGTACGCAACGGCCATCAGCTGGTGGATGTCGAACACCTGCTGCGCGCTCTTCTCTCGCAGGAGGGCGGCCTCGCAGGCTCCATTCTCACGAAGGCGAGCGCCTCGACCGATCTCTTAGCCAAAAGATTGGACGAGGAGTTGGACCGGCTTCCGAAGGTTAGCGGTCCCTCTGGCGGACCGCTGGAGCAGATCCACGTAAGCGGGCGCCTGAATCGCGTTCTCACGCAGGCTGAAGAAGAAGCCAAAAAGCTCAAAGACGAGTACATCTCGGTAGAGCACGTCCTCCTGGCCATGACCGATGACAAAGGGGCGGCCGGCAGGTTGTTGATGGAGGCAGGCATCACTCGCGACCGGCTCATGCAAGCGTTGCGCGAGGTGCGAGGCAGCCAGCGCGTCACATCGCCCACGCCGGAAGCAACATTCCAGGCCCTCGAGCGGTACGGCCGGGACCTCACCCAGTCCGCCCGGCAGGGCAAGCTGGACCCCGTGATCGGGCGCGACGACGAAATCCGCCGGGTCATTCAGGTGCTCTCCCGCCGCACCAAAAACAACCCGGTCCTGATCGGCGAGCCGGGTGTCGGAAAGACCGCGATCGTAGAGGGCCTGGCCCAGCGCATTGTGCGCGGCGACGTGCCGGAGAGCCTGCACGAAAAGCGGATTGTCGCCCTGGACATGGGCGCGCTGATCGCGGGCGCGAAGTATCGCGGCGAATTCGAAGAGCGCCTCAAAGCGGTGCTCAAGGAAGTGCAGGAATCCGCCGGCGGCATCATCCTGTTCATCGACGAGTTACACACCGTTGTGGGTGCCGGCAAGGCCGAGGGCGCAATGGACGCCGGCAATCTTTTGAAGCCCATGCTGGCGCGCGGTGAACTCCACTGCATCGGCGCCACAACGCTGGACGAATACCGCAAACACATCGAAAAAGACGCCGCGCTGGAACGTCGCTTTCAGCCGGTGATGGTGGATCAGCCTTCGGTGGAAGACACCATCTCGATACTGCGGGGCCTGAAGGAGCGGTACGAAGTCCACCATGGGGTACGAATCAAAGACTCGGCTTTGGTTGCCGCGGCCGTCATGTCCAACCGCTACATCACCGATCGGTTCCTTCCCGACAAGGCGATCGACCTCGTGGATGAAGCCGCCGCGCGGCTACGCACCGAAATCGAGTCCATGCCCGCGCAGCTTGACGAGCGGCTGCGCCGAATCATGCAGCTGGAAATTGAACGCCAGGCTCTTAAGAAAGAGACGGACGACGCCTCGAAAACGCGGCTAGCCAAGATCGAAAAGGAACTCGCGGATCTTAGGGCCGAAGCCGACGCGCTGAAGGCCAAGTGGCAGGCGGAAAAACGGGCCGTCCAACGATTGCGCTCGCTGCGCGAGCAGATGGAACAGGTGAAGATCGATATCGAAAGAGCGGAACGCGAGTACGACCTGAATAAAGTTGCGGAGCTCAGGTACGGCAAACTCGTCCAACTCGAAAACCAACTGAAGAGCGAATCCGAACAGTTTTCGAAGAAACAGGGCGGCGCCCCACTGATCAAAGAAGAAGTGGACGAACAGGATATCGCCGAGGTGGTCGGCCGGTGGACCGGAATCCCGGTCACCAGGTTACTCGAGAGCGAAGTACAGAAATTGCTCCACCTTGGCGAAGAGCTGCACAGGCGCGTGGTCGGCCAGGACCCGGCCGTGGAAGCCGTACAGGAGGCCGTGCTGCGCGCCAGGTCCGGCCTCAAAGACCCGAATCGGCCTGTCGGCAGCTTCATTTTCCTTGGGCCGACCGGCGTAGGAAAAACCGAGTTGGCGCGCGCGCTCGCGGAGTTTCTTTTTGACGACGAACACTCGATGATCCGGATAGACATGTCGGAGTACCAGGAGAAGCACACCGTGGCGCGCCTGATCGGGGCTCCTCCCGGATATGTCGGCTTCGAAGAAGGCGGCCAGCTCACCGAAGCCGTGCGCCGGCGGCCGTATTGTGTCGTGCTATTCGACGAGATCGAGAAGGCCCATCACGATGTATTTAACGTGATGCTTCAAATCCTGGACGATGGCCGCCTCACCGATGGGCAGGGACGGACGGTGGATTTCAAGAATACTATTCTGATTATGACGTCTAACATCGGCAGCCAGATGATCTTGGGCTACCGCGGCGCTTTCGACGGCCACGAGTACGACCGCATGAAGGAAGCGGTGCTGGACGAAGTCCGCCGCTTCTTCCGGCCGGAGTTCCTGAATCGCGTGGACGAAATCATCGTCTTCCACGCGCTTTCGGAAGAACACCTGATGCGGATCGTGGATATCCAGTCAGAGCGGCTCCGCGCGCGCCTGGCGGAACGGCAGATCCGCATCGACCTTACGGAACAGGCGCGCCGGCACCTGGTACACATCGGATATGACCCGGCCTACGGCGCCCGCCCGTTGAAGCGCGCGATTCAGAAGAATATCGAGAACCAGTTCGGCCGCCTGATGCTGGAAGGGGCCATTCGCGATGGACAACTGGTCCGCATCGACTACGATCGCAATGCCAACCGGTTCACCTTCACGCCGCAGGCCGCGCCCGCAACGGAGCCGGAGGTCGTAGCAGCACGATGAATCGCCTGGCAAAAGAAAAACGCATCCGCGCGGATTCTAAAACCGAAAAACCTGGCACTCTCGTACTTTGGCGAACGCAACAATCCTTGCTGCCAATACAGGAACTCGCCCGCGCGGCCGGCCTCCACATTGCAGTCGTCGAGCAGATGGCAGAATTTGGCGTAATCGAGCCGGCGCCGGGTAACGCTTCCCCGATCCTGTTCCCGTTTGCTGCGATCGACCGCCTGCGGTGCGCCATGCGCTTGCGCCGGGACCTGGGTGTGAACCTGGCCGGCGCCGCCGTGATCGTCGAAATGAGAGAGCGCCTGAGAAGCCTGCGGGCGGAATTGGAACGCTTCCACAAGCTGGCGGAGCTTTGAGCCCTTTGAGTCACGGCACTTGATTAGCGGCGCTTTCACTCCGGGCTGTCCGAAAGCTGGTGCGGCCAGGAGTAGGCCACAGAATACTGGTTTTCGTGCTTGCCAGGGACCTCCACTGCGGAGGAGTTATGTGAATGTCGACCGATTCCCTTGCCGCCTATTCCTTGTTCCATCGTGTGAGCTTAGGAATCTTTCGGGTGAAGGCCCAGGCTGCGAACATAGGAAAACCGGAGTCTCGAAGTTTGCCTTTCACCCTATGTTGCATTTCTTTCGCCGAGATATCTGGCAGCGTGAAGCGGCCCGCTTCATAGCAATGTGAGCAGTACATAACACTCTTTGAGCCGTCGGCATTGGTTCCGCCGCCTTTTTCGTCCCGCCGCATGGGCATCCCGCAGGACTGGCAATTCTTGTACGGACCGGCGCTTTTCATCGCATCAGCTCCACTATGTATGATTGCATTTATTATGTAATATCGTACAATATTGCAATCATAGATGAATATCCCGAGCCGGGCAACAATCGTGGGAATTCTGGTCCTCGCCGGCCGTAGGCTGAGCGCAGCGCAACTGATCCGGCTTGCCTCGCCTCTCGGACTGTCGGCAACCAACGTGAAGAGCCATCTCACCCGTATGGTGGCGGCAGGAGCACTGGACCGAGAGGGTCCGGCACGCCTCGGTACATATGGTCCCACTGCCGGCCAATTGCTTTTGATTGACGGTATCCAGGCCCGACTCAAAGAGAGTCCCGAAGAACCATGGGACCGCACTTGGCTGATGCTGGCGTTCCGGCTTCCTCCGAAGCGCGGACATCGAGAGAGGCTACGCGCGTCGTTGTGGTTTGACGGTTGGCGACCAGTGATCTCCGACGTATATGTGCGCCCGGCATGGCCGCGCACTTGGTCCGAAGAGTCGGCCCGGAAATATTCAGAGCAAGATCTCGGGTTCTGCATCCGTGGTGTCTTCATGGGGCCCCCCGTGGACTTCGCAGCCCTCTACGATTTACGAGGACTGGATTCTGAGGCGCGCCGATTAGCGGCTTGGATACGGCGGAGGAGCACAGCTACCAGGTCTCCTCAGGCAGCATTCGTTGAGCGCTTGAAAGTAGGCGGCCGCGTGGCGCAGCTAATCGGGCACGATCCACGGTTGCCCTCAGCGATTTGGGGCGAGAGGCGTGGCATGCAGGAGCTGGTAGATACCTTTCGTCGGTTTGAAGAGTGCATCGCCCCGCAAGCACAGGACTTTTTGAATCTGGACAGTGAGCAGCCGACCAGCAGTTCCATCGCCACAAGGGGGAAAACATGACAGACCGAAGCGTTTTGACCAACGCCAGCCCGAAAGCGCAGCACTTGTACCGCACTTTGCTGGATGCATTGCGCCCTCTGGGCTCCTTCCAAGAGGAGCTGAAGAAGACCTCGGTACATTTAGTGCGCGGCTCGGCGTTCGTCGGCGTCCAACTGAGACTGGAGTACCTGATTGTCACCATCAAATCCGAGAAGCCGATCAAGTCCGCTCGAATTGCCAAAGTCGAACAAGTTTCGAAGAATCGGTGGCACAGCGAGGTAAGGGTCTCAACAGATGCGGATTTCGACCAAGAGTTGTTGACGTGGCTGAAAGGAGCATTCACTTTGTGCGCATGACCCGCGTCTGCCGGCGAAGGTGATCAAACGGGGCGCCGCCGCAGCAGCCGCGGGCGGCTCCTGAACTGAAAATCACAGCGATGGCCGGTTCTTCCCCGGGTCAGCGGCAGGGAGTGCGTACTCCTCCGGACGGCTCAAAATCAGCAGTGTAGGGGTGCCGTCTCGGGCGTCTATTTCGATCGCTGCCCCGGAATTCACCGTCGCCGCGCGCACGCGGATCGCCATCACACCATGAACGCCGTGTGTGAAAAGAGTGTCCGGGGTCGAGCCGAACGCGATCCACACTGTATTTTCGCCGTCTTTCGCGTCCACCGAAATTCCGTCGAATGGACGATCTTCGGTCGCAACCTGGCGCCCTACTCCCTCCCCGAGCACTTCCAAAACAGCATGCGCACCGCGATTTTCGCGAGTGAAATTCGCCAGAAACGGGATCCACTCGTTCGCCGGAATATCTCTCGTCCCTTGTGTGACAATTGATGATTTTGCCATAAGCATTTCGCCTCGCCTATGGAGTTGAGCAAACTACAGGCCGCGTCGAGAGGTCGAGACGGCCCGTCGATCCATAGACGCCGTTCTATCCGTTAGCCAGATATCGATGAACGAAGGCTACGGCCATGGCGCCCTCACCCACCGCCGAGGCGCAACGCTTTACCGATCCGTGCCGTACATCCCCGGCGGCAAACACCCCCGGCATATTTGTCTCGAGATAGTATGGGGGGCGGTTCAGCGGCCATCGTTCAGGACGGCTATCGCCGTTCCCGCTCACGTCAATTAGATCGGGTCCTGTCACCAGATAGCCGGCCTCATCCCGCACGATGCCGACTTCCGCCGCCCAGGACGTACGCGGATCACCACCGATACAGACAAACAGCCACCGCGTCTCATACCGCTGCTTTTCGCCGCTGACATTATTTGTAATGACGATCGCCTCGAGCATCTGGTCTCCCTCGAGCTCGGCAACTTCACTGTTCGTAAGCACGCGAACGTTCGGCGCGGTGCCGATCCGGTCCAGCAGGTACTTCGAGAGCGTATCCTTCAACGAAGGACCGCGAACCACTAGTGTCACCGTCTTCACCACACGGGCGAAGTGCATCGCCGCCTGTCCAGCAGAGTTTCCGCCCCCCACAATGAATACGTCTTCGTTGCCGTGGCACAGTGAGGCTTCGCTGGCTCCGGCCCCATAGTACACACCCGCCCCCAAAAAGCGGTTCTCGTTGGGCAAATCGAGTCGCCGGTAATCGACGCCCGTAGCGCAAATCGTGGACTTTGCGACGATTTTGGTCCCATCCGCAAGGTAGCCGACACCTTTGCCCGGCAAGAATTCACCGCGCACGCCTTCTCGCCCTACCAGGAGTTCGGCGCCAAAGCGGCACGCCTGGGCGCGCGCACGCTCCGCCAATTGAACTCCGCTGATACCCTCGGGGAAGCCGAGATAGTTTTCGATTTTCGAGCTGCTGCTGGCTTGACCGCCCACTACAGAACGCTCCACGACCACCGTCGTCAGTCCTTCGGATGCGGCGTACACGGCTGCGCTTAAGCCCGCCGGACCGGCGCCGTAGATCGCGACATCATACTCGGACCGGGAGGGATCGCGATACCAGCCGAGCTTCTGAAGAATCTGCCGGAGCGTGGGACACTCCAGGCGCGTGCCATCGGGAAAGATGACCACTGGAAGGCGGCTGTCGTTCAGACCGGATACTCCGGCGATCTGGCGCGCCGCCTGCTCATCCCGCAGTTCGATCCAGTCGAAAGGAATGTCGCTGCGATGCATGAAATCGCGGATCATGTAACCCATCGGGGAACCGGCCTTCCCGAGGATCAACACGCGGCCGTTCGTGCGGTCATCTGACATGGACATCTCCCGAACCGATTGATGCAGCTTGGATACCACTCCGCAACTCCGCCGTTTCGACGGGCAGCGTCTACGGATAGACAATTTCCTGGACGATCGAATGCCGAACGGTCAGCCGTGACGGCGTCACAAGGACTGGCACGGCACCTGTACTCACCCTGACTGAGGAGACTGCGAATGCCTGATCTTCGACCGGACAGAGCCACCCTTGCCAAGTTCTCCGGCTTGGCGCTGGGAGTCATATTAGGAAGTGTACTGGGGCCAATCGTGTTCGGCCCCATCGGCATGGGCCTGCCTGCGGCCGCATCAGTAGGATGCTTCGCTGGAGCTTTGGGCGGCTATCTTCTCGTGAGTCTTACCCTGCTGATCGCGCGATACCGGCAGGACGCGGAGCTGGTGCGCGCTGCAGAGGCGGTAAAGGCTGAATTGGGCCTGCCGAAGACCATAAGCATCAAGATCAAAAACGGCCGCGCCACGTTGGAAGGTGAAGTGGAGCGCTACTCCGAACGGCACGAAGCCGAGCGTGCCATCTCCACAATTCCCGGCATCAAGCAGGTAATCAACCGTATCCGAATGCGGCCCTCTGCGGAGAGAGTGTCCACCTCCGCGGACGATATCAGGAAGCGGATCACTGACCATTTCGTGCGCCTTGCCGAACTCGATGGGCGGGGAATCAAGGTGCATCTGCGGGACTCCCGCATCGTGCTGGAGGGCACTGTGCACTCGGTGTTTGAAGCATCCCAGGCCGAGGATTTGGCCTGGAACATTCCGGGTGTCGTCGAGGTCCAAAACCGGCTGGAAGTTGCGGCCTGATCCAAATTGGCGCGCGGATTGCACGTCTCTGCACGGCGCCATCCGGCGCGGAGAGCCGTCCATGAGGGGAGTGGAAGTCGCAAGCGCAACAGCACGCATCCGAAAATTGACCGAGCTGAACGTCAAGGATCTGGCCGGCAAAATTGCATGTGTGCGTGTGGACGGCACATCTCCCGGAGCCGCGCCTGAGCTCGCGGATTTCAAAATCCGAGGCGTGCTTCCCAGCCTGGAAATGCTCGCTTCGGCCGGGGTGCGAACGGTGTTCCTGTCGCACCTAGAGAACAGGGATCGCCCGTCGAGTCAGATCGCGCAACAGCTGTTTTGCAGCCAACTCGCGTTGCATTCGGGCGTTCCAATCCGTGTCCCCGATCAGTTCTCTCAAGCCGGAGTCCGCGAAGCGGTCGAGAGCCTTCGTGAAGGTGAAGCTCTCCTGCTCGCACATCTCGCGAACGAGGCTGCGGAGAAGGAAAACCGGCCTGAATTCGCGCGATTCCTTGCCGGCCTTTGCGATATCTACTGCATGGAGGCGTTCTCGCTGGCGCACCAGGTGTCGGCCTCGACCGTAGGAGCTCCGGCGGCGGCCCGACTGGCGGTTGCCGGAATCCAATTCGCGCGCATCTTTGAGGATCTAGGGGTTATCCTGAGTGAGCCGAAGCGCCCGTTGGTCGCGATTCTCGGCGGCACTCTGTCACTGAACAAGCTGCTGCTCGCCGAACGGATCGCCGCCCGGGCCGATACCGTTCTGGTCGGGGGTGAGCTTGCGCTCGCGTTTCACAAAGCGGAAGGCCTGCCGGTTGGTGCCGCATCCGTTCCCGATGTGGCCGCGGCGTGTTCTCAGGGATCTGAAGGCCAAGCTGTTAACTCCGCAGGACTACCTAACTGCGGACGCTCGAGGCGCCGGCCGGGACATCTCCGCCTCGCTTTTCGAGGAAGAGGCGGACAGCTTAAGGCCCGAGCATCTCGCCGTCGACATCGGCATCCACACCCGGCACAGTTGGAGCGAGTGCCTGCCTCCTTCGCGCACTGTCCTCTGGCACGGTCCCCTCGGCATCTGCGAGGTCGCGCCCTATTCCGAGGGAACACTGTTTCTGGCTGAAGAGATCGCCCGGCGTACCTGGCGGCACTTGCATAAAGTCGTAATCTGCGGAGAAAGCCTCACCGGCTTCCTACTTACCCGCGGATTTCCTCCCGGGAAGGTGGATTGCTTCAGTCCGGCCGGAACATCGATTCTTCATTACTCCGCGGGTCGCCCGCTGGCCGCCGTGGAGGCTCTCCGGCTCTCGGCGCTGAAACCGGAAATAAGGCCTGTCGTGCTTCTTGCGCTCTCAGGAGATACGGACGATGTCAGGCTAGCGGAGTTCGCTGGGAGCTGGTTCCCAGAGACATCCTCGATACACTGCATCTACGTCGAACCTGGTCCGGACCAGGACAGAACGCCGGATCTCTATAGCGCTATCACAGAAGCAGAGTGGCTTCAGGAGCGCTGGCGCATCCAGAGGATCTTCGGCCGCACCGATGCGGCCTTGGCCTCCTTCGGAATCACGCCTGCCTCGCGGGCTCACGTCCACGGCGATCCTTCAGCGCGGCTGGTGCGCCGTGCTGGAGAAGTCGGAGCCGACATAATTGTGCTGGATGCCGGCTCGCACTCGTCCACCAGGTACCGTCGGAACAGAGTGATGGACGCATCGCCCTGTCAGGTTCTGGTCCTGCCCGGCACAACCTGAGCGGCCATATGGGCATCACGTTAATCGATGAGTTGCCGATGGAACGCCTAAAAGGCGCGCGGGTGCTCGTCCGGATCAACCGTTCCTTCGACCTTCCGTCCGCGATTCCCACCCTGGAATTTCTGATCGCCGCCGGCACGCGAACCACGATCGCAGCGGGCGCGCCCGGTACCGTTGGCGACAGCCTCGCAGAGGACCTGCGCCGCATGTTGGGGCGTCCCGTCGTGGAACTGCGAGGGTTCGGTCCGGGCGACGTACTGCGCCAAGCCAGACCCGATGAAATCCTGTTGTTGCCGGACCTCGGATCTTACGCCGAAGACGCATCCAACGATCCCGAGTTCGCCCGGCAACTCGGTTCGCTTGCGGAGGTCTATTGCGATGATGCATCCGGGATGGCGCATCTCTCGCTGGCTTCCACGGTGGGAGTCGTTCGGTTCGTTCGCACTGCAGCAGCGGGGTTCGGCCTGGCGTACGACATAAACAGGATGGAAACGCTGGTTGAGAAAGCCACACCTCCGGTCGGGTTAATCATCGGCGGCGCGGATCTTGAAAGCAAGTTGACCCTGATCTGGAACCTCTGCGGCAAGGCGGACTGGCTGTTTCTGGGCGGCACCATATGCTTCCCTTTTTTTCGAGCGAGAGGCCTGGAAGTGGGAGGCGCCCCGGTTGACGAACGGCTGGTTCCGGCAGCGCGGGAAATTTCGAGGGACGCGAAAGGTAGAACTGAGATTATCTTGCCTGCCGATTTCGTAGCGGTGAGGCGCTCTTCGCCCCTCAGCGAGCTCGTCGCGGCGACAAATCTGACCCCCGACCACGTTCCCATGGATATCGGGTATGCCAGCCAGCGGGTCCTTGAGAACGTGATTTTGAACGCGCGCACCCTCTTCTGGAGGGGCCCGCTGGGAGTATGGGAAATCGAGCCGTTCGGGGAAGGCACTCGCGCCGCGGCGCACCTGCTTGCGCGTCCCGGGCAGCACCTGGCTGGTATTGTTTCCGGCGATAGTCTTACCGCCGCGCTGCGCCAATTCGACCTTTGGACCGGACTACTGGCCGATATGGGAGCGCCCAGTCAGCCCGTGCTGCGCTTCCTCTCCGGCCAAATCCTGCCGGGAGTAGAGGCGTTGCGGAGACCTGCCACGGCGGCGAAGGACGAATCCAGGAGAGTCATCCTGGTGGTGGAAGCCATCGGGTCGCTCGAAGCGGTCCGACAGTCGGCTTCTCTGCTCGCGACCACCGGAGCTGAGATCCATCTGCTGCTGGTGGACCAGCCCCGGCGTAGAGAGACTCCCGCGAACTCTGAGCCCCTCAAGGCGGCGACCATTTTCGAGCAGGCCGACGCGTTACTCGCCCGATTTGGACTGAGCGCCGCGGCTCACGTGGTGAGAGAGGGCGAGCCGGCGGGATGCGTCCTGGATTACGCTCAGGAGACGGGCGCCGATCTTCTTGGCGTCCCCTCCTATTCTCTCCCCCGACCTGTTCGAGTGCTCTCGGGCGATTGGCCACAAAAGCTCGCGAAACATAGCCGCCTTCCGATTCTGTTCGCCAAGGCGCCCGGTCAATGAAAGGAGCTTTCACCGTCGAGCTTTCGAACACCACTGTCCAGCAGTTGAACGGCTGCCAGGCCCCGAAGCGGCCAGATTGAGCCCGTTAGGTGCGGATGCCGCCTCGCAGACTGCTGGCACCTGATCTGCAACATAAATGGCAGCCCAATTAAGTTCCGACGAAGTTTCGAAAAATAAGGAGATTTCTATGGCGACAATGGTGGAGACATTCCCGAGGACGGACTCTTCGATTCGCGAGTCCGTCATATCCGAACTGAGGTGGGACCCGAAACTGACCTCGTCCGACGATATTGCCGTGGCGGTTAAGGACGGAGTTGTGACGCTGTCCGGGTACGTTTCGAGCTACTACGAAAAGGACGCCGCTGAGAAGGCGGCGAAGCGGGTCTACGGCGTCAAGGCGGTGGCCAACGACATCGAAGTAAAGTCCACGTTTAAACGAACCGATCCCGAAATTGCCAGAGACGCGGTGCGCGAGATCGAGAGCCATATCAGCCTGCCGGCGGACAAAATCAAAGTCATCGTCAACAACGGATGGGTGACGCTCGACGGCTCGGTGGATTGGCAATATCAGAAGGCGTTGGCCGAGTCCGCGGTGAAGAAACTGCGCGGCGTTCTTGGCGTGACCAACAATATCGCGGTCAAGCCGCAGGTCACTCCCGCCGAGCTCAGGAGCAAAATCGAGGACGCGTTGAAACGGAGCGCGGAAGTGGATGCCCGCCGCATCACCGTGGAAGTGAATGGCGGCAATGTGAAGCTATACGGCAGTGTGCGCTCCTGGGCCGAGAAGCAGGAGGCCGAACGCGCTGCTTGGTCGGCTCCGGGAGTTACGCACGTAGATAACTACATCACCATTGCTCCATAAGCATAGTCCTGGTCGCTGCGTTGCCTCCCCTCGCGCGGCAGCGGTTTCAGTTACGAGCTTCGTAGCTGAACCGCTGTCG
>Ga0335085_10006787_pt1 | contig 17974 bp, 13 predicted proteins | sample Lox_Sample_45_FD_206712 | JGI IMG/M metagenome (GOLD analysis project Ga0335085, IMG submission 206712) | Soil microbial communities from Loxahatchee National Wildlife Refuge, Florida, United States - Lox_Sample_4.5 | ecosystem: Environmental > Terrestrial > Soil > Wetlands | place: USA...
TTCGCGATCGCCAGCTCGGCCTCGACCGGGTCGCCGCCGTCGATCGCCGTGCGCGCCGCCGAGATCAGCTTCCAGTCGAGAGCGTCGTCGAGCGCGGGCGCCTGCGCGCGCGTGCGCCGGAGCGGCGCGTCCGCGGGCGCCTCCGCCCGCGCGAGGATCCGCGACAGGTCGACGCCGCGCTCGCGCCACTCGGCGATCGCGTCGTCGCCGTCCAGCAGGTCGACGCGGCCGACGAGGTCCTCGAACCTCGCCACGCCGAGCCGCGCCATGATCTGCCGCGCCTCCTCGGCGACGAAGAAGAAGAACTCGACGACGTGCTCCGGCTTGCCGGCGAAGCGCTTGCGCAGCTCCGGATCCTGCGTCGCGATCCCGACCGGGCACGTGTTGAGATGACAGGCGCGCATCATCACGCAGCCGGTCGCGATCAGCGGCGCGGTCGCGAAGCCCATCTCGTCCGCGCCGAGCAGCGCGGCGACGACGACGTCGCGCCCGGTCTTCAGCTGCCCGTCCGTCTGTACCCAGATCCGCGAGCGGAGGTCGTTGAGGACGAGCGTCTGCTGCGTCTCGGCGAGCCCGAGCTCCCACGGGATGCCGGCGTGGAGGATCGACGAGACCGGCGACGCGCCGGTGCCGCCCTCGTGCCCGGAGATGAGGACGTGGTCGGCGCCCGCCTTCGCGACGCCGGCGGCGACGGTGCCGACGCCGACCTCGGCGACGAGCTTCACCGACACGCGCGCGTCGGGGTTCCCGCAGCGGAGGTCGTAGATCAGCTGCTTCAGGTCCTCGATCGAGTAGATGTCGTGGTGCGGCGGCGGCGAGATCAACCCGACCCCGGGCGTCGTCAGCCGCACGCTCGCGATGTACCGGTCGACCTTGTGGCCGGGCAGCTGGCCGCCCTCGCCGGGCTTCGCGCCCTGCGCCATCTTGATCTGGAGCTCATCGGCGTTCGCGAGGTAGTACGCGTTGACGCCGAAGCGGCCGGACGCGACCTGCTTGATCGCGGAGCGGCGCGAGTCGCCGTTCTCGTCGCGGATGTAGCGGACGGGATCCTCGCCGCCCTCGCCGGTGTTCGAGCGGCCGCCGATCCGGTTCATCGCGATCGCGAGCGTCTCGTGCGCCTCGCGCGAGATCGACCCGAGCGACATCGCCCCGGTCGAGAACCGCTTCACGATCTCCGCGGCCGGCTCGACCTCGTCGAGCGGGATCCCGCCGTCCTCCGGGAAGCGGAACGTCATCAGCCCGCGCAGCGTCGAGCGCCGCGCCGAGTCGGCGTTCACCGTGCGCGAGTAGTCCTCGTAGGTGTCGGGGCTCTTCCAGCGGACCGCGTGCTGGAGGAGCGAGATCGTCTCCGGGTTCCACTGGTGGTGCTCGCCCTCGCGGCGCCACGCGTAGAGCCCGATCACCGGCAGCAGCTCGTCCGCGGAGCCGGGGTACGCGCGCGCGTGCCGCGCCAGTGCGCCCTCCGCGAGCTCGCGCAGCCCGATCCCGCCGATGCGCGACGGCGTGTGCGTGAAGTGCCGCTCGACGAGCTCCTCGGAGAGGCCGACCGCCTCGAAGATCTGCGCGCCGCAGTACGACGGGATCGTCGAGATCCCCATCTTCGACATCGTCTTCAGCAGGCCCTTGGCGATGCCCTTCGTCGCGCGCGCCTGCGCCTCCTCGGCCGTGAGGCCGGGCAGCCAGCCGAGCTCGACGAGCTCCGCCAGCGTCTCGAGCATCAGATACGGGTTGACCGCGGCCGCGCCGTAGCCGATCAGCGTCGCGATCGAGTGGACGCTGCGCGGCTCGCCCGACTCGACGACGATCCCGCTCTGCAGCCGCGTCCCCTCGCGGACGAGATGGTTGTGCACGGCGGCGACGGCGAGCAGCGTCGGGACCGGGACGCGCGCCGGGCCGGCGGTGCGGTCGGAGAGGATGAGGATGTTCGTGCCGGCCGCGAGCGCGAGGTCCGCGTGCAGGCAGATGCGGTCGAGCGCGACCGGGAGACCGTCGGCGCCCTCCTCGACCGGCCACGTCGTGTCGACGGTGTGCGACTTGAAGACGGCGTGGTCGACGCAGCGCAGCTGCTCGAGCTCGGCGTCGCGGAGGATCGGGTTGTCGATCACGAGCTGACGCGCGTGCTCCGGCGTCTCGTCGAGCAGGTTCCGCTCCGAGCCGACGCTCGCCTTGACGCTCATCACGACGGCCTCGCGGATCGAGTCGATCGGCGGGTTCGTCACCTGCGCGAACATCTGCTTGAAGTACGAGTAGAGGAGGGGCTTGCGCCGCGACAGCACCGCGAGCGGCGTGTCGTTGCCCATCGAGCCGACCGCCTCCTCGGCGTTGTGCGCGAGCGGCGCGAGCATCACCTTCATGTCCTCCTGCGCGTAGCCGAACAGGAGCTGGCGGCGGCGCAGCGGCTCCGTCGGCGCCTCGGGCGCGGGCGCCGCGGGCAGGTCGGCGAGACGCACCGTCTCGGCCTCGACCCAGTCCGCGTACGGCCTCCTTGTTGCAACTTGCAACTTGATCTCGGCGTCAGGGACGACGCGGTGCCCGTCAAGATCGACGAGGAACAGCTTCCCCGGCTGGAGGCGGCCCTTGCGCACGACCTTCGCCGGCTCCTCCTCCAGCACGCCGGTCTCCGACGCGAGCACGACCCAGCCGTCGGCGGTCTCGTACCAGCGGCCCGGGCGGAGGCCGTTCCGGTCGAGCGTCGCGCCGATCGTCCGGCCGTCGGTGAACGCGATCGCCGCCGGCCCGTCCCAGGCCTCCATCAGGCACTGGTGGAACGCGTAGAACCCCTTCAGCTCGGGCGAGAGGTCGTCGCGGCCCTCGTACGCCTCGGGGATCATCATCATCATCGCGTGCGGGAGCGAGCGGCCCGCGAGCACGAGCAGCTCGAGCACGTTGTCGAACATCGCCGTGTCGGAGCCGCCCTCGACGATCACGGGCAGGACCTTCCGCAGGTCGTCGCCGAACAGCTCGCTCGCGAGCTGCGACTCGCGCGCGCGCATCCAGTTGACGTTGCCGCGCAGCGTGTTGATCTCGCCGTTGTGCGCGATCATCCGGTACGGGTGTGCGAGCGCCCAGCTCGGGAACGTGTTCGTCGAGAAGCGCGAGTGGATCAGCGCGAGCGCCGTCTCGATCCGCGGGTCGGCGAGATCCGGGAAGAAGCCGGCGAGCTGCGGCGCCGTCAGCATCCCCTTGTAGACGAGCGTGCGCGAGGACAGGCTCGGGACGACGAGCTCGTCGCCGGCGGCCTTCTCCGCGAGCCGGCGGATGACGTAGAGCTTGCGCTCGAACGCGTCCTGGTCGGCGGCGAGCGCAGCGGAGGCGCCGACGACGACCTGGCGGATGCACGGGACGAGCGCGGCCGCGGTGGTGCCGGCGAAGCGGAGGTCGACCGGGACGTCGCGCCAGCCGATCAGCTCCTGTCCCTCCCCGACGACCGCGTCCTCGACGAGCGCCTCGACGCGGGCGCGGCGCTCCGCGTCGTCCGGGAGGAAGATCGTGCCGACGCCGTACGCGCCGGGAGGCGGCAGCCGCTCGCCGATCTCCCCGCGGAAGAACGCATCCGGGATCTGCACGAGGATGCCCGCGCCGTCGCCGGTGTCCGGGTCGGCGCCCTGGGCGCCGCGGTGCTCGAGGTTCGCGACCGCGCGCAGCGCCCGCTCGACCGTCTCGTGGCTCGGCTCGCCGCTGAGCCGCACGACGAACGCGACCCCGCAGGCGTCGTGCTCGAACGCCGGGTCGTAGAGGCCGGTCTGCTGCGGTTGGGTTCGGGTTCGACGGTCGGTCAACGGGCGATTGCCTCGCAGGGTCGTGAGGAAGAGGTCTCCGCCTGTGGGGCTAGTCGGCGGGGCGGAGGAGAGTGCCGACTAGCGCAGCGTGGACGGCGCGGCGAACGCGAAGCGAATCGACTTCTTGACGTTCGACATGGGCGCCATCGGAGCCTGGGAGGCTATCCCGCGGCGGGTCTCGTGGGAAGGGTGTTCTCCGGTTTGCCCCCTCTTCGTCGCGCCTCGGACGAAAAAGCCCGCAGGACGTCGCACGTCCCACGGGCCTCGTCGCCCGGCCGGCACGATGCCGGCCTGGTCTTCACTGTGCCCGAAGCCCCGGCCGGGGGCAAGCCGGATTTGACAGGAGGCCCGGTCTCATGCACGCTGAGACCTCACGATGACGACGTTCAGCGACACCGACCGCTCGAGGCCCACCGGCCTCGCGGCCGCGTGCGCCATCACGATTTCCGTCGTCATTTCGATTCTCCCCCTCTAGGGGGAGATCACGAACACGCGTCGCACAGACGCATACGCCGACCTCACAACACCCGAAGTGCGTCTCCGCACCGGGCTGACAGGAAGGAAGTGTTCGTGTCCCCTCGCAGGATCCAGATCTTCGATACGACGTTGCGCGACGGCGGCGAGTCCCCCGGCGTCGCCCTGCGCCCGCAGGAGAAGGCAGAGATCGCCGCGGAGCTCGAGCGGCTGGGCGTCGACGTCGTCGAGGCCGGGCCCGCGGGGGACGTCGAGGGCGCCCGCGCCGTCACCGCCGCCGTGACCGCGCCCGCCGTGGCGGTGCTCGCCCGCGCGCAGCAGCACGATCTCGACGCCGCCGCCGGCGCTCTCGCCGGGGCGCGCCGGCCGCTCGTCCACCTCGTCGTCTCGACCGAGGAGGAAACGGCGGTCCGCTGGGCGGTCGAGCGCGCACGCGCGCATGCCGCCGAGGTGCAGCTCTCCGTCGAGGACGCGACCGCCGCCGATTCCGTGCGGGTCGCGCATCTCTGCGGGCTCGCCGTCGAGGCCGGCGCGACGGCCGTCGGGCTGCCCGACGCCGCCGGCCGGATGCTTCCGTCCGTCTACGCCGCCTTCCTCGCGGACGTGCGCCGCCGCTGCCCCGCGCTCGAGCGGGTCGCGCTCTCGGCGCACTGCCACGACGACCTCGGGCTCGCGGTCGCCGGCTCGCTCGCGGCCGTCGAGGCCGGCGCCGGCCGGGTCGAGTGCACCGTCAACGGGATCGGCGCGCGGGCCGGCAACGCCTCGCTCGAGGAGCTCGTCGTCGCGCTCCGCGTCCGCGCCGACCACTTCGGCGTCGAGACCGGCGTCGACACGTCGCGGATCGCCGCCGTCTCCCGGCTCGTCGCGAGGCGCACCGGCTACGTCGTCCAGCCGAACAAGGCGATCGTCGGCGCGAACGCGTTCGCGCACGAGGCAGGCATCCACCAGGACGGGATGCTGAAGGACGAGCGGACGTACCAGATCATCGACCCGAGCGAGGTCGGCGTGCGGATGACGCTGCCGCTCGGGAAGCACTCCGGACGCCACGCGTTCGCCAAGGCGTGCGCGGAGCGCGGCATCCACGTCTCCGGCGAGGAGCTGAACGCAGCGTTCCGCCGGTTCAAGGCGCTCGCCGACCTCGGCGGGGCCGTTCCCATCGACGCGGTCTTCGAGGAGGTGACGGCGTGAGCGGCACGAGCGAGAGGGCCACGATCGCCTGTTTGACGGGGGCCGGGACGGCTCCGGAGCTGATGGCGGAGGCCGTGCGCGCGCTCGACGCGGTCGCGCACCTGCACGGCCTGTCCTTCGACGAGGTGCACGCGCCGTTCGGGGCGGCCGCGGTCGCGCGCGGCGGGCAGGCGTTCCCGGCGGCGACCCGCGACGCGGTGCTCGCGTCGGACGCGGTGCTCGTCGCGGGCGCGGAGGAGCCGGCGCTGGACGAGGTGATGGCCGAGCTCGACCTGCGCGCGCGCGTGACGCGCGTGCGCTTCGGCCAGCACGACGACGTCGCGCTCGTGGCGCCGATGGACGACGAGTCGTCCGAGTGGGCGCTCGAGCGGGCGTTCGAGCTCGCCGAGCGGAGGCGGCTGCGCGTCGCCTCGGTCGGCGACGGGGGCTGGCCCGAGCTCGCCGACGAGGTGGCGGCCCGCTACGACCACGTCCATCTCGAGCCGCTGTCGCCGCGCGTGGCGCTGCCGCTCGCGGCGTTCCAGGCGGGCCGCTTCGACGTCGTCGCCGTCGCGCCCGCGTGGGCGGAGCCTCTCGTCGAGATCGTCGCCGCGCCGGCGACGGCCCGCGTCGCCGCGCACGCGCTCCTGGCCGAGCACGGTCCGAGCCTCTGCGTCCCGTCGCCGGACGGCGGCTTCGCCATCGCCGGCCACGGGATCGTCAACCCGAGCAGCATGCTGCTCGCCGCCGCGCTCGTGCTCGAGCACGGTCTCGGCGAGCCGGCGGCGGCGGCGACGCTCGCCGGCGCGGTCTCGGCCGCGCTCGTCGACGGCCCGCAGACGCCGGACCTCCTGCGCCGCGGCGTCGGCGCGACGAGCCGCGAGTTCACCGCGCGCGTCGTCGGCGGCTTCCAGCTCTCGAACCGGAATGCCGAGTTCTGGGCGGGTGCGGCATGAGCGTAGGCTCGACGGAGCTCACCAGAGCGCGGAGGCGCCGGCTCTGCCGGCGTCGGGTGCGGACATGAGCGACAGGGCGAAGCGGCGGATGAACGGCGCGGACGCGATGCTGCGCTCGCTCGAGGCGGAGGGCGTCGACATCGTCTTCGGCCTGCCGGGCGGCGCGATCCTCCCGACGTACGACGCGTTCGCGCGCGGCACGACCGTCCGCCACGTCCTCGCCCGTCACGAGCAGGGCGCCGGCCACATGGCGGAGGGCTACGCGCGCGCCTCCGGCCGCGTCGGCGTCGCCATCGCCACCTCCGGCCCCGGCGCGACGAACCTCGTCACGCCGATCGCCGACGCCTGGATGGACTCGACCCCGCTCGTCTGCATCACCGGCCAGGTCCGCTCGAACCTCATCGGCACCGACGCCTTCCAGGAGTGCGACATCACCGGGATCACGATCCCGATCGTGAAGCACTCGTGGCTCGTGCAGGACGTCGAGGAGATCCCGGCGACGATCAAGGCGGCGTTCCACGTCGCCAGCACCGGCCGCTGCGGGCCCGTCCTCGTCGACGTCCCGCGCGACATCCAGGAGGCCGAGCTCGACTTCTCGTACCCCGACGACGTTTCCCTCCCGGGATGGAAGCCGCCCCGCCGCGGACACCCGCGACAGACGGCCGCCGCTGCTCAGGCGGTCGCCGCGGCGGAGCGGCCCATCCTGTACGTCGGCGGAGGCGTGCTGAACGCGCACGCGACGGACGAGCTGCTGCAGCTCGCGGAGGCGGCGCGGCTGCCGGTCGTGACGACGCTGATGGCGAAGAGCTCGTTCCCGGAGACGCACGAGCTGCACATGGGTTGGCCCGGGATGCACGGGCCGAAGTGGTCGAACTGGGCGCTGAACAAGGCCGACCTGATCGTGGCCGTCGGCGCGCGGTTCGACGACCGCGTCACCGGCAAGGTGTCGGCGTTCGCGCCCGGCGCGACCGTCGTCCACCTCGACATCGACGCGGCCGAGATCGGGAAGATCCGCCGCGCCGACGTCCCCGTCGTCGGGCCGCTGAAGCCGGTGCTCGCCGACCTCGCGAAGCAGCTCGCGACGCTGGCCGTCCCCGGGAGGACCGAGCCGTGGCTGCGGCAGATCGCCGAGTGGCGCGACCAGTTCCCGCTCCGCTACGGCGAGAGCCGGCCCGGCGACCTGCTGAAGCCGCAGCCGGTGTTCGAGATGCTCCAAGAGCTGACGGCGGCGCGCGACGACGTGATCTGGACGACCGGCGTCGGCCAGCACCAGATGTGGGCGATGCAGTACCTGCTCTGCGACCGGCCGCGCACGTTCATCACCTCGGGCGGGCTCGGGACGATGGGCTACGGCGTCCCGGCCGCCGTCGGCGCGAAGGCCGCGCGCCCCGACGCCACCGTCGTCTGCATCGACGGCGACGGCTGCTTCCAGATGACGCAGCAGGAGCTGGCGACGTCGGTGCTCGAGAACCTGCCGATCGTCGTCGTGATCGTCAACAACGGCTACCTCGGGATGGTCCGCCAGTGGCAGGACATGTTCTTCGAGGAGCGGTTCTCGCAGATCCACCTCACGCACTCGCTCCCGGACTACGCCGGGCTCGCGCGCGCGTACGGCGCGCTCGGCTTCACCGCGGAGACGGAGAGCGAGGTCGCGGCGGCGCTCGAGGAGGCGCTCGCCTCCGGCCGCACCGCCGTCGTCGACGCGCGCGGCGCCCCGGCCGAGCACTGCTTCCCGATGATCCCCGCCGGCGCCGCCGCGCTCGACCTCGTCGAGTACGACGACGTGAAGAACGAGGTCACGACGCTGTGATCCACACCGTCGCGGTCCTCCTGGAGAACAAGCCGGGTGCGCTGACGCGCATCACGAGCATGTTCGCGCGGCGCGGCTACAACATCGAGAGCCTCGCCGTCGGCCCGACCGAGCGGCACGACGTCTCGCGCATCACGCTGCGCGTCGACTGCGCCGAGCAGCCGCTCGAGCAGATCGAGAAGCAGATGCACAAGCTCGTCAACGTCCTCCGCGTCACCGAGCTCGTCCCCGGCGAGTCGATCGAGCGGGAGCTGGCGCTGCTCAGGGTGTCGGCGCAGCCGAGCGCGCGCTCCGAGCTGATGACGCTCGGCGAGGTCTTCGGCGCCCGCGTCGTCGACCTCGGCCCGGACGCGATCGTGTTCGAGCTGACCGGATCCCCCGAGGACGTCGACTCGTTCGAGGAGCTCGTGCGGCCGCACGGCCTGCAGGAGCTCGTCCGCACGGGCAGGATCGGACTGACGCGGCCGTCTCGCAGCACCTCGAGGCGGCCGAAGCCGCACGTCCTCGTCTGAACCAACGACCAAGGAGCGAATCCGATGGCGACCATCCACCGCGACGGCGATCTCGCCCTCCTCGACGGCAATGTCGCCGTCGTCGGCTTCGGCAGCCAGGGCCACGCACACGCGCTGAACCTCCACGACTCCGGCGTCCACGTCGTCGTCGGTCTCCGCGAGGGCAGCGGCTCGCGGGCCGCCGCCGAGGAGGCCGGGCTCGAGGTCGCGTCCGTCGCCGACGCCGTCCGCGGCGCGCAGGTGGTGGCGATGCTCGTCCCGGACCACGTGCAGAAGGGCGTCTGGGACGCGGACGTCGCGCCGAACCTCGAGCCGGGCGCCGCGGTGCTGTTCGCGCACGGGCTCAACGTCCACTTCGGGCGCATCGTCCCGCCCGCCGGGCACGACGTGATCATGGTCGCGCCGAAGGCGCCGGGCCACCGCGTCCGCGAGCTCTACGTTGCCGGCGCGGGGACGCCGGGTCTTGTCGCCGTGCACGAGGACGCGAGCGGGCGCGCGCTCGAGCTCGGGCTCGCATACGGCGTCGGCATCGGCTGCGGGCGGGTCGGCCTGCTCGAGACGACGTTCGCCGAGGAGACGGAGAGCGACCTGTTCGGCGAGCAGGCCGTGCTCTGCGGCGGCGTGCCGGCGCTCGTCCAGGCTGGCTTCGACACGCTCGTCGAGGCGGGCTACCAGCCGGAGATCGCCTACTACGAGTGCCTCAACGAGCTGAAGCTCATCGTCGACCTCCTCTACCAGGGCGGGTACGAGTACATGCGCTACTCCGTGTCCGACGTCGCCGAGTACGGCGACCTCTCGCGCGGGCCGCGCATCGCCGACGACCGCACGCGCGCCGAGATGAAGACGATCCTCGAGGAGATCCGCAGCGGCGCCTTCGCGCGCGAGCTGTTCGCCGACGACGACGCCGGGCGGCCGCGGTTCGCGGAGCTCCGCGCCGCGGGCGCGGCGCGCGCCAAGGAGATCGAGCGGGTCGGCCGGGAGCTTCGCGAGCTGGCGGGCGTCGAAGGGCTGCTCGGCGCGGAGGCGCATGCCGGGAACTAACGTCGGGATCGGCCTGCTCGGCTACGGAACGGTCGGCTCCTCGGTCGACCGGCTGCTCGTCGAGGGCGCGGACGAGATCGAGCGTGCGACCGGACACCGGCTGCGCGTCGTCCGCGCGCTCGTGCGCGACCCCGCGAAGGAGCGCGGGTTCGGCGCGGCCGACGGCGTGCTCACGACCGACTTCGCGGCCGTGCGCGACGACCCGGGGGTCGACGTCGTCGCCGAGGTGATGGGCGGCGTCGAGCCGGCCGGCGACTACGTCCTCGAGCTGCTCCGCGCCGGCAAGCCGGTCGTCACGGCGAACAAGCAGCTCGTCGCGCGGCGCGGCGCCGAGCTGTTCGCGACAGCGTCGGAGGCGGGCGTGCAGCTCCGCTTCGAGGCCTCCGTCTGCGCGGCGATCCCCGTCGTGAAGGTGCTGCGCGAGTCGCTCGTCGTCTCGAACGTCCACCGCGTGCTCGGGATCGTGAACGGGACGACGAACTTCATGCTCTCGACGATGGAGCGGGGCGGGACGTACGCCGACGCGCTCGCGGAGGCGCAGCGGCTCGGCTATGCGGAGGCGGACCCGACGGACGACGTCAGCGGCGCCGACGCGGCGGCGAAGATGGCGATCCTCGCCACCGTCGCGTACGGCTCGCGCGTGACGCTCGACGAGGTCGAGTGCACGGGGATCGAGAGCGTCGAGCCGGCGCTCGTCTCGGCGGCGGACGAGCTCGGCATGGTCGTGCGGCTCGTCGGGATCGCCACGCTCGTCGACGATGCGGTCGACGTCCGCGTGCAGCCGGCGCTCGTCGACCGGGCCCATCCGCTCGCCGCCGTCGACGGCGCGTTCAACGCGGTGATGCTCCAGGGCGACGCGATCCGCGAGATCACGCTCGAGGGGCCGGGCGCGGGCGGGATCGAGACGGCCTCCGCGGTCGTCGCCGATCTCGTCTCCGTCGTCGGCACCACGGGCACGGGGTTCCTCCAGAACGACGCGTGCTGGCGCGAGCTCGAGCGGCTGCCGCCGGGCGACTGGCGCTCCCCGTTCTACGTCCATCTCGAGGTCGCGGACCGCCCCGGCGTGCTCGCGCACGTGACGAGCCGGCTCGCGGCACACGACGTCTCGGTCGCGCAGCTCGTCCAGCGGCTCGGCGAGGGCGAGGCGCGGATCGAGCTCGTGCTCCACGACGCGCCGCTCGCCTCGGTGAACGCAGCGCTCACCGAGATCGCGGCGCTGCCGGAGGTCCTGCGGATCCCTTTTCTCCTGCCGGTGATCACGGAGCGGCCGCTGTGACGGTGACGCTCGGCGAGGGGAACACGCCGCTGCTCGACGCGCCGCGGCTCTCGGCGCGCTTCGGTGTCGAGCTGTGGCTGAAGTGGGAGGGCGCGAACCCGACCGGCTCGTTCAAGGACCGCGGGATGACCGTCGCCGTCTCGCGTGCCGTCGAGCGCGGCGCGACGCGGCTCGTGTGTGCGTCGACTGGGAACACCGCCGCGTCCGCCGCCGCGTACGCGGCGCGCGCCGGGATGGAGGCCGTGATCGTCGTCGTCGCGGGCGCGGCCGCGAGCTCGAAGCTCATCCAGGTGCGCGCCGTCGGCGGCCGCATCGTCGAGGTCGAGGGGACGTTCACCGACGCGTTCGCGGAGGCGGAGCGGCTCGCGTCCGAGGACGGCTCGGTCTTCGTCAACTCCGGCGGGAACGACGACCGCATCGAGGGCCAGAAGAGCGCGGCGTTCGAGATCGTCGAGCAGCTCGGCGGCGTCCCCGACGTGCTCGTCCTCCCCTACGGCGGCGGCGGCAACACGAAGGCGTACGCGCGCGGCTTCGAGGAGGCGGCCGGCGCACTGCCGCGGCTCCACCCGACCGAGGCGGCGCAGCGTGCGGACACGATCGCGTCGGCGATTCGCATCGTCGACCCCGTCCACCGCGCCGAGGTGGAGGACGCGGTCGCGCGCTCCGGCGGCTCGATCGTCACCGTCACCGAGGACGACCTCGTCGACGCCTGGCGCACCCTCGGCCACGAGGAAGGCCTCTTCTGCGAGCCAGCGTCCGCTGCCGGGATCGCCGCGCTCGCGGCCGGCGCCGCCAGGCCCGGCGAGCGCGTCGTCGCCGTCGTGACCGGGCACGGGCTGAAGGATCCCGACGCCGTGACGAGGCTCGCCGCGTGACGATCCACGTCCGCGCACCCGCGACGAGCGCGAACCTCGGCGCCGGCTTCGACGTCGCCGCCGTCGCCTTCGACTTCTGGAACGAGATGATCGTCGACGAGCGGAACGGCGACGCCCCGGACGAGTCGCATCTGGGCGTGCGCGCGTTCTCGCTCTTCGCGTCGCCGAAGGAGTGGTCGTTCCGCTTCGTCGACCGGATCCCGCGCGAGCGCGGGCTCGGGTCGAGCGCCGCCGTCGTCGCGAACGGCCTCGTCGCCGGCGCGCTCGCCGCCGGGAAGGAGCCGCCGGCGGACGAGCTGCTCGCCGCGGGGCTCGAGCTCGAGGGCCACGCCGACAACCTCGCCGCCGCGCTCGTCGGCGGCGTCACGCTCACGTGGGACGGCCGGATCGCGCGCGTCGCCGACGACGTCCCCGCCGCGGCCGTCGCGCTCGTCCCGCCGGACCGCGTCAACACCGCCGCCGCGCGCGCGTCGCTGCCCGAGGAGATCCGCCATGCCGACGCCGTCTTCAGCGCGGTGCACGCGACGCTGCTCGGCGCCGCGCTCGCGTCCGGCGACGAGCGCCTCTTCTCCGCGAGCGCGGGCGACCGCCTGCACGAGCCGTACCGCGCCGTCCACGCGCCGCACCTGCTCGCCGTCCGCGAGGACCTGCCGGACGGCGCGCTCGGCGCGACGCTCTCCGGCTCCGGCCCGACGGTGATCGTGTGGGCCGAGAAGAGCCGCGCCGGCGACGTCGCCGCCGAGCTCCACGAGCGCTTCCCGCAGCACGACGTCCTCCACCTGCCCGTCACGACCACAGGAGCCGGCCCCGCATGAGCGACCCCTACGCACAGCCGTCCGATCCCGCGAAGCGGCACAGCGCCGCGATCACCGACGGCGTCGACCGCGCCGGCGCGCGCGCGATGCTGAAGGCGATCGGCATCGACGACGAAGGGCTCGCGCGCCCGCTCGTCGGCATCGCCACGTCGTGGATCGAGACGATGCCGTGCAACTGGAACCAGCGCGAGCTCGCGCGCCACGTGCGCCGCGGGATCATCGACGCGGGCGGGACGCCGGTCGAGTTCAACACGATCGCGGTGAGCGACGGCGTCTCGATGGGCACCTCCGGGATGCGCGCGTCGCTCGTCTCGCGCGAGACGATCGCCGACTCGATCGAGCTCGTCGTCCGCGGCCACCTGCTCGACGGGCTCGTCTGCCTCGTCGGCTGCGACAAGACGATCCCCGCCGCGGTGATGGCGCTCGCGCGGCTCGACGTGCCCGGGCTGGCGCTCTACAACGGCTCGATCGCGCCCGGCCGCTTCCGAGGGCGCGACATCACGCTCCAGGACGTCTACGAGGCGATCGGCGCGGCGGCGGCCGGGACGATGTCGAACGAGGACGTCCACGAGATGGAGACCGCCGCGTGCCCGGGCGCGGGCGCGTGCGGCGGGCAGTTCACCGCGAACACGATGGCGACCGTCCTCGAGTTCCTCGGGATCAGCCCGGGCGGGCTCAACGACATCCCGGCCACCGACCCGGCGAAGGCCGAGGCCGCGTACGAGGCGGGCCGGATCGCGATGCGGCTCGTGCGCGAGGACGTCCGCCCGTCGCAGGTGATCACGCGCGACGCGCTCGAGAACGGGATCGCGTCCGTGGCCGCGACCGGCGGCTCGACGAACGGCGTGCTGCATCTGCTGGCCATTGCCAAGGAGCTCGGGATCCCGCTCGAGCTCGAGGACTTCGACCGGATCGCCGGGCGGACGCCCGTCGTCGCCGACATCAAGCCGGCCGGCCGCTTCGTCGCCACCGACGTCCACGCCGCGGGCGGCGTCGCGCTCGTCGCGCGCGAGCTGCTGAAGCAGGGGCTCGTCCACGGCGACGCGCCGAACGTCGACGGGCGCACGCTCGCCGGGGTCGCGGCCGCGGTCGTGGAGACGCCGGGGCAGGAGGTCGTCGTCCCGATCGAGACGCCGCTGAAGGCGACCGGCGGGCTCGCCATCCTCCGCGGCAACCTCGCGCCGGAGGGCTGCGTCGTCAAGCTCGCCGGCCACGAGCGGCTGTTCCACCGCGGCCCCGCGCGCGTGTTCGACTCCGAGGAGGACTGCTTCGCGGCGGTGAAGTCGCGCAGCATCGTCCCCGGCGACGTCGTCGTGATCCGCTACGAGGGCCCGGCAGGCGGGCCGGGAATGCGCGAGATGCTGCACGTCACCGGCGCGCTCGTGGGGGAGGGGCTCGGCGACGAGGTGGCGCTGATCACGGACGGCCGCTTCTCCGGCGCGACGCACGGGCTGATGGTCGGCCACGTCGCCCCGGAGGCCGCGCGCGGCGGCCCGATCGCGGTGCTGCGCGACGGCGACACGATCGAGCTCGACGTCGAGGGCCGCGAGCTGCGCGTCGACCTCTCCGGCGAGGAGATCGCCGCGCGCCTCGCCGCGGTCACGCCGCCGGCGCCGCGGCACACGACCGGCGTGCTCGCCCGCTATGCGGCGCTCGTCTCGTCCGCCTCGGAGGGGGCAGTTCTCAGTTGTTCGGTTTGAGGCACTTCACTTTCGATAGTCTTGTGGCACCGGAGGCGGGCCCGTCCCGCTCCGCATCGAGAGAGGCTGAGGGAACCGGCCCTGTGACGCCTCGGCAACCTGCTCTCCAGAGCGTGGTGCCAAGCCCGGCCGGGTCGCCAGACCCGGGGGATGTGAAGCGAGACGAAAGGAGTCCTGTAGTGCCCGCCACCGCGCTTCGTTGCCGCATCTGCGAGCGGGAGTACCCGCTCGACCCGATCGGCGTCTGCTCCCACTGCTTCGGCCCGCTCGACCCGGTCTACGACCGCGACGAGCAGCGCCGCACCGTCACCCGCGAGTCGATCGAGGCCGGCCCGCGCTCGATCTGGCGGTACGCGCCGCTCCTGCCGGTGACGCCGCCGGCCCAGCAGCGGCTCGCGCCCGGGCTGACGCCGCTCGTCGAGGCGCCGCGGCTCGCGGCCGCGCTCGGCGTCGGTGAGCTCTGGCTGAAGCTCGACACCGCCAATCCCACGCATTCGTTCAAGGACCGGGTCGTCGCCGTCGCCGCGGCGAAGGCGCTCGAGCTCGGCCGGACGACGCTCAGCTGCTCCTCGACCGGCAACCTCGCCAACGCCGTCGCCGCGCGCGCTGCGGCCGAGGGGCTCGAGGCGGTCGTGCTCGTCCCCGCCGACCTCGAGCCGGAGAAGCTCGTCGCCACCGCCGTCTACGGCGCGCAGATCCTCGTCGTCGACGGGAGCTACGACGACTGCAGCCGGCTCTCCGTCGAGCTCTCGTTCGAGCTTGACTGGGCGTTCGTGAACGTCGGCCTGCGCTCGTACTACGCCGAGGGCTCGAAGACGCTCGCGTTCGAGGTCGCGGAGCAGCTCGGGTGGTCGTTCCCCGACGCCGTGATCGCACCGATCGCGTCGGGCGCGATGTTCACGAAGGTGCACCAGGGGTTCGCGGAGCTGTCCGAGCTCGGGCTCGTCGACGGGACGACGCCGCGGCTCGTCGGCGGCCAGGCGGAAGGCTGCGCGCCCGTCGCCACCGCGTTCGCAACGGGCGCGAAGGTGCGCCCGGTGCGCCCGAACACGCTCGCGCGCTCGCTCGCGATCGGCAGCCCCGCCGACGGCGACCTCGCCGTCGCGACGGCCCGGGAGTCCGGCGGCTCGGTGCACGCGGTGAGCGAGGACGAGATCGCCGACAACATCCGGCTGCTCGCCGAGACGACCGGCGTGTTCGGCGAGACGGCGCCGGGAGTCACGCTCGGCGCGCTGCGCGAGGCCGTCCGGCGCGGCGAGCTCGGCGAGGGCGACCGCGTCGTCCTCCTCGTCACCGGCGACGGGCTGAAGACGCCCGGCGTCGTGGCGGACGACGTGGAGCTCGTGTCCGTCCAGCCGGACGCGGATCTGATCCTGGAGAAGCTCGGTGTCCAGGTCTAGGGAACGACGACAGGGAGGTGCGCCATGAGAACCGGTCCGCGGACGGGGTTCCGCTGGACGCCGGAGACGATCTGCTACGCGATCACGCTCTGGTACCGCAAGCATAACCGGACGCCGTTCACGAGCGAGTGGGACCAGGCGGGGGACAACCATCCGTCCCGCCAGACCGTGAGCCGCGTGTTCGGCAGCTGGAACGAGGCGATGGTCGCTGCCGGGTTCACGCCCCGGCCGCGCGGCCGCCAGCCCAGGTCGTTGACGGAGGGAGCCCTGTCGGATGCCTGACGCGCCCCGCGTCGTCCTCCTGCCGGGGGACGGCGTCGGACCGGAGGTGGCCGAGCAGGCGCGGCTCGCGCTCGTGCAGCTCGCGCCCGAGGTCGAGGTCGAGGAACGGCTGATCGGGGCCGCGGCCATCCGCGAGACGGGGAAGCCGCTGCCCGACGACACGCTTCGCGCGTGCCTCGGCGCGACCGCGGTCCTCAAGGGCCCCGTCGGCGACCCGGAGTTCGACGCGGCCGACGTGCGTCCGGAGCAGGGGCTCCTCGCGCTGCGCGGCGCGCTCGACGCGTACGCGAACCTCCGCCCTGCGGTGCAGGGCGACGTCGACGTGCTGATCGTCCGCGAGCTCGTCGGCGGGCTCTACTTCGGGACGAAGGGCGTCCGCGAGGACGGCACCGTCTTCGACACGTGCGAGTACCACCCGAGCCAGGTCGAGCGGATCGCGCGCCGCGCGTTCGAGCTGGCGCGCACGCGGCGCGGACACGTCACGTCCGTCGACAAGGCGAACGTGCTCGAGACGTCGCGGTTGTGGCGCCGCGTCGTGAACGAGCTCGCGCCGGAGTATCCCGACGTGACGGTCGAGCACATGCTCGTCGACAACGCGGCGATGCAGCTCGCGACGACGCCGCAGCAGTTCGACGTCCTCGTCACCGAGAACATGTTCGGCGACATCCTCTCCGACCTCGCCGCCGCGGTGACCGGAGGCCTCGGCCTCGCGCCGTCCGCGAGCCTCGCCGACGGAGGTCCCGGAATCTTCGAGCCGGTGCACGGCTCCGCGCCCGACATCGCCGGCCGCGGGATCGCGAACCCGACCGCGATGCTGCGCTCGACCGCGCTGATGCTCGAGCACGGCCTCGGCCGGCCCGGCGAGGGCGCCGCGCTCGCGGCCGCGGTCGACGCCGCGCTCGCCGAGTCGCCCACGCCCGATCTGGGCGGATCCGCCACCACCGCCGAGCTCGGCGCCGCCGTGCTGGCGCGCCTTGACGCGGCGGGCGCCGGCGCCTACCCTGCGGCGAATGGCTCTCGCGCCTGAAGCCGTGCGGACGTTCGCCTTTACCGGCTTCTATCGGCGCGCCTTTATGCGCTAGCCGGCGCTTTCGCTCTTCCCGCCGTCGCCGGCTAGCCAGATCACCTCCGCGGGACCTGCTTCTCGAACCGTTCGCGAGGAGGCGAACCGTCCATGAGCCGACCACCGACCGTCGCATACCCGGGCCCGCCCGGAAGCCACGCCTCAGCGGCGGCCGCTGCGCTGTTCCCGGAGGACCAGCTCGTCCCGCTCCGCGGCTTCCGCGCGGTCGCAGACGCGGTCGCGCAGCTCGACGCGGGTCACGGCGTGCTGCCGATCGAGAGCTCGCTCGCCGGGCCTGTCGCGGAGACGCACGACCTGCTGCACGACCATGCGCTCTCGATCGTCGCGGAGACGGTGCTGCCGATCCGGCACTGCCTCGCGGGGCCGCAGGAGGTCCCGCTCGACGAGATCCGGATGGTGATCTCGCATCCGTCCGCGCTCGAGCAATGCCGGCAGCTGCTGGAGCGGATGCCGCAGGCGTCCGTGCTCCCGGCGGCGACGACGGCGGAGGCGGCGCAGGCGGTGGCGGAGGCGGGCGATCCGTCCGCGGCCGCGATCGCCGGGGCCGAGGCGGTCGGGCTGTACGGGCTGTCGGTGCTCGCCGACGACGTCGGCGACGGGCCGGCGTTCACGCGGTTCGTCTCGATCGCGCCGTACACGCTCGTCGCCGGCGACCGCTCCGCGTCGCGCACGGCGTTCTCGTTCGTCACCGACCACCGGCCGGGTGCGCTGCACGCGGCGATCGAGCCGTTCGCGCACGCGCGGCTCGATCTCGTCCGGCTCGTCGCGCGCCCGATCCCGAGCGCGCCGTGGAGCTACCGGTT